>Ga0187784_10000528_pt1 | contig 28099 bp, 27 predicted proteins | sample 1015_SJ02_MP15_2_FD_132964 | JGI IMG/M metagenome (GOLD analysis project Ga0187784, IMG submission 132964) | Tropical peat soil microbial communities from peatlands in Department of Meta, Colombia - 1015_SJ02_MP15_20_MG | ecosystem: Environmental > Terrestrial > Soil > Wetlands > Peat | place... | reverse complement strand
GATTCCCCGCCGCTCGGGACGAACGGCCGTCATCATGGCGGCTCGATTCGGGGAGGCGAAGAGCCCCATGCCCGCGCCGACGAGCACGAGGGGCGGAGCGAGGGCGAAGAAGGAGTCGTCGGGCCCGATCGTCGCGAGCCAGACGAACCCGAGGGCGGAGACCACGAGCCCGGCGACGAGGAACGGTCGGGGCCCGTACCGGTCCGATAACCATCCGCTGATCGGCCCCAGGGTGGCGAGCGAGGCGGACGTGGGGATGAGGAACAGTCCCGCCGTGAACGGGCTCAGAAAGCGAGGCGGACCCTGCAGATAGAAAACTAGGACGAACGTGAACGCTCCGCGGGCCAAGGCGTTCAGGAACATCGCGATCCCGGACGCCGCGAACTGACGATTTCGGAACAGCGTGAGGTCGAGCATCGGAAACATTTCGCGGGTCTCGAGCCACAGGAACACCACCAGCAGAACCCCGCCGCCGACGATGGCGGCCACGGCTAGAAGCGTCGACACCTGCCCGAGCGCGCCGAGGGTGATCCCGAGGAGAATGGCCGAGAGCCCCGCGGCGAAGAAGACGTTCCCGAGCCAATCGATCTTCGGTCGGACCTCGGGCTTCGCGAGCTCTTTCAGGTCCGCGCGGGCGCGCAGGGTCGCGATCAGCCCGATCGGAACGTTCACGAAGAAGATCCACCGCCATCCGATGGTCGAGGTGATGACTCCTCCCAAGACCAGTCCCGAGACGGCTCCCACGACGATCGATACCTGGTTGACCCCGAGGGCGCGTCCCCGCTCGTTCGGCGGAAACGCGTCCGTGATGATCGCCGCGGAGTTGGCGAACAGGAACCCGGCTCCGATCGCCTGCACCAGGCGGAAGACCACGAGCTCGAGGCCGGTGCCGGAGAATCCGCATAGGAGCGAGCCGGCCGTGAACACCGCAAAGCCGAGGACGTAGAGACGCACCCGCCCGAACATGTCGGAGAGACGACCAAAATTGACCAGGACGACCGCCGTCAGAAGGGAGTAGCCGAGCAGGATCCAGAGGAGGAGGGTCGCGTTCGTTCCCGGTAGCTCGCGGCCGATCGTCGGGAGGGAGATCAGCACGATGTTCGTGTCGATGGACGACATCAAGGTCGCGACCGTGGTGTTCGAGAGGACGAGCCACTTGTACTGCAACCCTACCTCACCTCTTCGAACGCGGTCGCCGTCCCCGCAGTGCGGCGAGGACCGGGGCTCGCTATCGTAACGAGTCCTCCCGGGACGGAAGGGGGATGGGCGCGAGCACGGTCCGTTCGCGGCCTAGCCCAACGGCGTCGTGGTCGACTGGTAGCCCGCGATCTCGGAGGTGAGCTTGTCGATGTACTGCCGGAAGCTCGCCAGGATGTGCTTCGTGGTGATGATGCCCACGACCTCGGACCCCGACCGGACGACCATGCGCCGGATCCCGAGCGACGCCATGGTGTTGACCACCTCGTCGGTGGGAGTGTCCGGAGAGCAGGACTGAGGGTCCGGCGAAGCGATTTCCCGAAGGAGAATCTGGGAGGGGTCTCCTTTCCGGGCGACGATCTTCTCGAGGTAATCCCACTCCGTGACGATCCCGACCACGAGCTTAGGGCCCCCGTGAGTGACGATCGCGTAGCCCTTGTGCGCCCCGACCATGGCCCGGGCCGCGGTCAGCGCATCGGTCTCGCTGTCCAACGCCAGGATCGACGTATCCATGATGTTCTTCGCCAGCAGTACCATGCCCCTCGCAACCGAGCGAAGGTTAAGAAAATGCGGGCGAGGCGGACACGGTGGGTCCTTCGAGATACGCCCGGTCCCCAGGTAGGTTAAGCGATGGACGACTCTTCGCGTGGAAGGTTGGAGGTTCCCGAGCTCGACCTCGCCCTGCTCGCGGGCTTCCGGTTCTCGTGCCTTCCCGGATGCGGCCTTTGCTGCTTCGCTTCTCCCCGGTTGGAGGGAGATGACGAGCGACTTCTCCGGAAGGCCGCTCCCGACTCCCGGATTGTCATCGAGGATGGCGTGAGCCACGTGGCGGCGCGGCCCGACGGCGGGGCATGCCAGTTCCTCCGGGAGCTACGTTGCTCGGTCCACGGGGCTCGTCCCGCCCCGTGTCGCGAATTTCCCCTATCGGTCCATGTCGGGATGCGCCTTCAGGCCACGGTCGTGCTCTCCTGTCCCGGCGTGGGGCTCGACCCGCTCCTGGGCTACGAACGGTCTGCCCCGGACCGCCCGCCGTTGGGCTTCGACGCGGAGCTCTCGTCCGCGCGGGGTCGGCTCTCTCCCGCCCTCCTGCGGCGCGGGCTCGAGAGCGAGCGCCGGCGCCGTCGGATCGTCCGCACGCTCGAACTGCAGGGTCGTTGGGTGGACGAGGAGGACGTTCGTCGCGAGCTGCGCGGTCACCGACTCCTCCCGACGGAGACGGAATTCTCCGTGGCGGCCCTGCCGGAGGCGAACGACGGCCTCGAGTTCCTTCCTCTCTATTTCGATGGACGACGCGGGCCTGTCGCGCTGGCCCAAGGACTCGGAGGCTGGGAGGCGCTCGAGGTCGCACCGGGAGGAGGGTCACGAGCCGTGGGCCTGGCCGTCCCGCCCGACCACGTTCCGACCCTCGACGGCGGGGCCGAGACCCTGCTGTCGGGGTACCTCCACTACTGGCTCGAGCGGGATGCGTTCCTCGCGGCGACCCATCTCGAGATGCTCTCTCGCCCGGGCGGGACCGTCATCGAGGCCGCGCTCAAAGACCTCCACGCGGTCGCGTCGACCGTGCTCGCCCGCGGATCGTTCCGCGCCAAGCTTCGAGGAGAGGAGGGGGCTCGACTCACGCGAGAGGACGTGGAGCGAGGGATCCGCAGCACGGACCAGGACTGGTTGGACCGCCCGACGTGGGGGAGCCGCCTTTAGGGGGCCGGAAAGCGTTCGCCGAGCTTCGACTCGAGTTGGCCGATGAGCGTTCGCTCGTCGTCATGGGACCAGGGGCTCGGCTCGAGCGTCGGCGCGTCGACCCAGCGCCTCGGCGCCTCGCTCCCGAAGGTCGAGGAGAACTCCGTTCGCCACGCGTCGGGAAGCGGTGAGGAGCCTTCCGGGAGGGGAAGACCGGCGAGGATCGCCCCGGCCCGCGCGAGCACCCGGCTCACCGATTCCGCCCGATAGCCGCCCCCGCCGGTCACGAGAAGGCGACCTCCCGAGAGCTCGTGCGAGAGCTCGAAGACGGTTCGGTCGACCTCCGCGTACGCCTCGGGGGAGTACTGGAGCCGTGCGAGCTCGTCCCCGTAGTGACCGTCCACTCCGTGCTGGAGAATGATCACGTTCGGACGAAACCATCGCAACAGGGGAGGCACCACCCGGCGGAAGATTGGGATCAACGCCTCGTCTCCCGCGCCCGGAGGCAACGGCACGTTCACTTTGAGACCGGCGCCGTCGTCTCGACCGACCTCGTGAGGAAATCCGGTTCCGGGAAAGAGCGTGCGTCCGTCCTGATGGAAATCGATGTCGAGGACTCGACCGGACTCGTAGAACCCATACATGACCCCGTCGCCGTGATGGGCGTCGATATCGATGTAGGCGACCCGATGCCCGTGCCGCATGCCCCGGGCGACCGCGATCGCCACGTCGTTGAAGATGCAGAAGCCGCTCGCCCGATCCGGGTGCGCGTGGTGGAGGCCCCCGGCCGGGTGGAATGCGGGACGCCGATGCTCCATAGTGTAGTCGAGCGCGGAGACGGCGCCCTGGACCAGTCGGGCGGCCGCTTCGTAGCACCCCCGGAAGGCAGGCGTGTCCCCCGCATCCAAGAGGAGCTCCTCGCTCCGGCCGCTCGCCCTCTGAACGAAGTCAAGGAACTCGGCATGGTGGAACGTCTCGAGCAACGGGCGCTTCGCCGGCTCGACCGACCGGGACCAATCGAGGGAGACCTCGGCAGATTCGGCCGTCACCGAATCGAGGAGACGGGCGGCGAGCCAACGGCTCCGTTCCGAGAACGGGTGGAACGGACCGAAGTCGTAGTCGAGGAACCGGTCGCTCCACACTACGTGAGCGCCGGTCTTCGTCACGACTCTCCTCGGGAAGATCAGCGGCGACGGGGAACGGAAGGGCGGACGACCGCGGCCGGTGGGGCGACGGCGGGAGGGGGCGGCATCATTTCGGTTCCGGGTACGTCGCCGCGAGGAATAAGCCATCGCTGGCGAAGGACCCCGAACCCGCCACCATTATGAACGCGGCGGGGTCCGCGGAGGGGAGGGGAGTACGATGGGGATTGAGGATGAGGTTTCTTCGAACGCCGTCAAGGTCTACAAGGCGATGAAGGAGCTTGCGATGCTCTCCGAAGAGAAGATGGGGACGGCGGAGCGCATCACGCAGAGCGTGAAGCTCCCGAAGACCATGGTTATGAACGCGCTCCAGGAGCTCCAAGCGAAGGCGTGGGCCCGACGGAAGGTCCGCGAAAAGGCCGCCGGATACTACCTCGTGAAGTAGACGACTACTACGACGAGGGTTCGCGCTCGCTCGCGGCGCGACCCCAGACCTTTTCCACAAGCCGACTGGTCGATCGGAGCGTGACCTCGGTCACGGTGCTCACGCGAGCGACCTGGGCTCGAGAGCGGTGCTCTCCGTTCTGCTCCGCGGCGATGTAGATGAGCGCCGCCACGAGGCCGTGCGGGCTGAGACCGGAGAGTTCGGGGTCTTCGCGGGCTTGATCAAGCATCGATTCCACGGTCGACCGGACTCGAGGGGAGAGAGCGAGCTCCTGGGCATACCGAGCTAGGAACGCTTTGGTGCCGACGCCGGGGATCGGGAGGCCGGAGCCCCGCTGAACGACCTTGAAGGTACGACCCACGTCCGAGCGGCGGGTGCCGACCGCCGCGGCGACCTCGCCGAGCGTACGGGGGATGGAGTACCGTCGGCAGGCCGCGTAGATGCAGGCCCCCACGCTGGCGGGGAGGCTCCGGCCCCGGAAAAGTCCCCGCACCTTGGCCTCGCGGTAGACGTGCTCCGCCTCGGCCAGGACGACCTCGGGAAGGCCCATCGACTCCCCCGCGGTCTGGATTTCGCTGCGCGCGGCGCTCCGGTCGAGCGGGCCGTCGACGGTGCGGGAGGTCTGTCGCTGCATCACTCGCTTCAGGTGCTGGAACTCGTAACGACGGTGCCAATCGAGTCGCTTCCCTTGACCGTCGCGGCTGAGAGTGAGGGTCGACCCGAGGGTGCGCTTCGTCCCTCCGGGCCGGACGAACGGACCGATCCCGCGCCCGCTTCCCTCGGACCCGGTGGCGCCGGCCGGCAGAGGGGCGCTCGCCACGATCGGACTCCCGTCGAAGACGAGGCCGCACTCGGCGCAGTGGGTCTCCGCCCGGGCATCGTCGACGATGCGGTGCGTGCTCCCGCAGAGCGGACACGCGACCACCGCTGCGTCCCGGGCAGGGACGCTTTCCCCGGCCTCTGTCACTGCGTGTCATGGAGGGGCACGTCAGTATATATGCATCTCATGGCGACACGAGCGCCGCCGACACGTCCGTAAGTGCCGCAAGTCTATTGGGGGGTCCCTCCTCCCTCGTCGTGTGCGCACCGGGCTCGTCATTGTGGGAGTCGTGATCGCCGTCCTGGGGGCGGGGCTGATCCTGACGTTGTTCATCCTCTCCAGCACTCCGTCGACCACGACCCTGGTCTCCCCAAGCGTTCCGGTGATGTCTCCGGACACCGGCCAGGTCTGGGACATCTTGGGTACGCAGTCCTCGCCGGCCACGGTGACGCTCTCTTGGTCGGCGTCCGCCGTCGCGGACGTATCGCTCGTCCCGGCGGCTCCGTGTTCGAGCGCCACCGGCTATTGTCCGGTCGGCAACTATTCGTTGAACTGGACGTCAGTCGCCTCCGGCAAGGGGACCCTGACCGGCGTGACGGCCCCGGGTTACCTCCTGATGGCCCATAACCCGGGGGTGAAGGACATCAGCTTCTCGGCGACGGTCTCGGTCACCTACCCACGGAGTTCGCCCGTCCCGGCGTGGACCTGGGGGCTCATCGCGGGAGGAGGCATCACGCTCCTCGCCATCGGCGGGATCTCCGTCTTCTTGGGACTGTTCTTGGGGTCGGGAGTCTACGACCACCCCGACGGAGAAGTGACGGCCGTCCGACACCCGAGCCTACCGCCCGAGGAGCACGACCCGGATTTCATCGACGTCGACGAACCGCGCTAGGGGAGTCGGGCGCCGGCGAGGTCACTGACCCCAGAACGGCTGGCTCGCCCGGTGGAGTCGGACGACCTCGTCCAAGATCTCTTGCTCGGAGGGGGAAAGCGGCTGACCCCGCAGTGCCCGCGCCGCACTCTCCGAGAGCGAGACCAGGAGGACGTCGCCCTCCTTCAGGTTCCGACCGATGACCGCGCCGTCGATCGAGGCCGCGAGCTCCGTGTTCTCTTCCGCCTCCGCCACCGATTCCCCCTCCTTCTGGAGCGACTTGAGGACACCGACCTCGGTACCGTCCGGATGCATGAGACGAACTCCCGGGCGGAGCGTGCCGCCCCGGACCTTGACGCCGACGATCGCCGGTTTCGATGCCCGGAAGACGAAACCGGGCAGCACCTCGAGCTTCGCCGGATGCACGTGCTCGAGACGCCGCTGCACCTCGAGCTGGCGCTTGCGCTCGGTCCTCCACGCGTCGTACTCCTCGATCAGACGGTACATCACGTCCGCGCGGAAGATCCGGACGAGCTCCGCCTCGCCCTCGGGAACCGCGTCGGGGAGCACCGGGACCGCGAACGCGAGGACCGCTCGGTGGGTCGGGTCCTTGACGATCGCCATGCGCATGACCGTCGCTCGACCGACCGGTCCGACGCCGGCCTCGTGCACCGGGATCTGCCGCTCGCGGCACTCGAACGCGAGCGCTTCGAGCCCTCCGAGGGTGTCGGCATAGATCGCGACCCCGGTGAGCGCGACTTCCGCGACCGGCTGGCTCTCGCGGGCGAGCTCCTCCTGGACGCGGGCCTTCTCCTCTTCGGAGTGCACGACCTTGAGGAGCCCCCCGGGCATCGCGTTCTCCACTCCCGGCGCGGCCAGATAGACCCCCGCCGCGGCGTGGACCTCCGTGAGGGAATCGAGACGTACCTGTTTCGACGCGCGGCCCTCCTTGAGCGGGATGGGTCGGTAGATCCCCCGTACCCGCGTGGCGAACGGCTCCTCGCGGCCGGTCGCGACGATCTCGTCGCCCACCTTGAGCCGGCCGCGATAGACGATGACGTTCCCGACCGGGCCGACGCCCTTCTGGTCGCTGCGCTCGAGGATCGTCGCTTCGCCCCCTTCGGTGATGAGCTCGAGCTCGCTCTCGAGGAACCGTTGTGCGAGGCCGACCAGGAGCGCGATGAGTTCGGGAACGCCCACTCCCGATTTCGAGGAGACGGGGACGATCCCGACGTTCCGGGTGAAGTCGGCCACGCGGTCGTAGCGCTCGGCGCTGAAACCGAGCTGGTCGAGCTCCTCGGAGACCGAGTAGACCCGCTGATCGAGGAGACGCTCGAACTCCGCACCGGAACGTCGGATCTCCTCGAGGAGCGGGACCGCGCCGGTCGGCTTCCTCCAACCGGCCAACAGGTCGATCTTGGTCAGCGCGACCGCGAACGGCGTCTTCTCGCGCCGCAGGATCTGCACCGACTCGCGGGTCTGGGGCATCACCCCCTCGCGGGCATCGATCACGAGGATGGCGAGGTCGGCGAGCGCTCCCCCTCGCCGCCGGAGGGTCTCGAAGGAGCGATGGCCGGGAGTGTCCACGAACAGAAGGCCGGGGATCTTCAGTTGGTCCGACCGGAGGATTCCCTCGCAGAGGCGGCGCACGGTCGAGCCGGGAACCTCGATCGCCCCGATGTGCTGCGTGATCCCCCCGGGCTCCTTGGAGGCCCGGACGCTTCCCGAGATCCGGTCGAGCAGCGTCGTCTTTCCGTGGTCGACGTGCCCCAACAGTGAGACGATCGGTTCGCGCAGCTCGGCCACGACCGGTCCGACCGGCCTTCGGCCATTAGAGTTTCGCGCCCAGCTCCGTCCGAAGGTTCCGGGCCCCGTCCTCGGGGGTCACGAAGTTCACGTGGAACTCCGAACCGACGTCGAAGCCGTCCGGTCGAATGAGACGAGGGTAGAGGTCGAGATGCCAATGATACCGGTCGCGGTCGCTTCCTTCGCGGACCGGCGAACGAACGACGTAGTTGTAGGAGGCGCCCGGGACCACCGCGAGAAGGGCCCGGAGCACCGCGGGCAGCCGGTCCGCAAGGTCGTCGACCTCTTCGTCCGTGACCTCAGCGAACGAACTCGCATGCCGTCTCGGGAAGAGACGCACCTCGTACGGATAGATCGATGCGAACGGACAGTAGCCGACGAATCCGGGCGACTCGAAGACGACCCGAGTCCGGTCGCGGGTCTCCTCCTCCCGGGCCCATTCGAAGGCGCAACCCGCGGGCAGTCGCTCCCGAAGGCGCTCGCTTCCGGCCAGTTCCTCCTCGAGCGACGGGGAGAGTCCGGCGGTCGTAACCAGCTGGGAATGGGGATGCCAGAGGGAGCCTCCGGACTCCGGCCCCGTGTTCTCGAAAAGGGTCACCGAACCCACGCTCCTCCGGCGAGCGAGGTCACGGACCCGGTCCCGGGCCATTCGGAGGACGCGGACGACCTGTTCCCTCGGGAGGAACGGGAGGATCGGGCTGTGCGACGGGCTCTCGATCAGCACCTCGTGGAAGCCGAACGCGGGAACCCGTTCGAGGACCTCCGGGCCCGACGGAGCGGCCGGGGCGGTGCTGTCGGAGGAGACCGTCGGGAATCGATTCGGGATCACCCGGACCTGCCAACCCCGTTCGTTCGGACGACGGCCGGCCTCCGCCACGACGGCGACCTCGGGCGGCGTACGAGCCTCATTGCCCTCGCAAAATGGACACTCCGCGGACGAGGGAACGACCGGCGGTGTCGCCGCGTGCTCGTTCGGTCGGGCGGAGCGACCCGGAACGACGATCACTCGCCGAAGGGTGACCGGGTCGCGACGAATCTCGGTCACGGCACTGCCGAGGAGGGAGGATGTCGGGGTTGATGAGGTGTCTCCGCGCGATCCCCGCTCAACTCCGCGAGGGCACCCGAGACCAGGGGAACGATGAGCTCCTCGGCCTCGAGCCCCCCGTGGGCCGAGATCATCCGGCGAGGCCGGGAGCGCGCGCCGGGCACGGAGTAGCTTACGCCCCCCGGACTCGGGAAGAGGACGAGGAGGTCCCCGAGTCGTTCGGAGAGTTCCGGGTGGAACGGAGGGGGGCCGAAGAGACCGCTCTCCACGGCCTCGGGAAGGTCGACGATTCGACCTCCGGGCGGAAGACGGGCGGCGACGGCCTCCCGCAGGTGGGCGAGGTGACCGGGACGCGCCGACAGGTAGGCCGCCCGACGGTCGCCGGAGGGGGGTCGCGAAAGGTGCTCGAGGATCGACGGTTCGCGGTCCACCGAAAGCTGCCGGTCCGCCGCTATCGGCACCTGGCCGTGGTCCCCGGTAACGATGAGGGTCGTGCGCTGAGCCACCCGGGGCGGTACGTGGCGAGCGACGAACGACAGGATGTGACCCATCCGCTCGAGCTCGAGGTCGATCAGGTCAAGGCGGGTCCCTCGGACGTGCTGGACCACGTCGAGGTCGTCCCGGTACACGACCACCAACGGCGGAGGTTCGGGACAGGAAAGGGTCTCGGCCAAGGCCAAAGCAAGGTCGCTTCCGGTCGAGTACGGGACGAACGTCGCGCCATCGTAGATCGTTCGGCTGAATCCGCTTCCTTCGAACCGGTCTCGCGACAGCACCACGCCCCGCGCGCCGCGGCGGAAGATGGTCGGAACCGCCGAGATCATCTCGGGGGCCCAATCCGGACCGACCAGCGCCTCGGCCGGCCTGACGCCGAGCGGAGACATCCGGAGGAGCTCCACGACCGTTCCGAACCGCGGCAGAAAGACCCGGTGGCCGACAACTCCATGCTGCGCGGGTGCGGCCCCCGACAAGAGGCTGGTGAGGGCGACGGTGGTGGTCGTCGGAAAGACCGACGTGATGGGTCGGGCGTGCTCGATCCACCTCGACCCGGTCCCGTCCGGTGAGCGCTCCGCCGCGGCCCCGAGCGCGTTCCACCCGAGCCCGTCGAGGAGCACGAGCACGACCGAACCCGCCGGTGGGCGGCCCTCGAAGGGGTCGAGGCGCGCTTCGAGCGGTGGGAGAGGGGGGCCCGGGCCCGCCAAGAATTGCAACGACCAGAGAGTGGAGGCCAGGTTGCCGAGGGACCGGCCGCGATACGCCGGTATCGGTAGTTCGAGCCGAGGGTCGACCGCCATCAGCTCTTCCGCCTCCGCGAGCGCGGACCGCGGTGATGGTGGACCCCGGGACTCCGTCAGAACACCCCCCACCTTCCGCTGCGACTCGGGGAACCGTACTTAACGACCGCTGGCTCGGGGCGGTCGTCAGCGAAAATCGTCGAGGACGACCTGCCGTTGGACGCGGGGCGCGAGACGTTCGGTGCGAACGGAGACGGTCCTCACCGGGCGAGCTCCCCCCGCCCGTTCGACCTCCCACAGTTCTCGGGCGAGGCGGAGGGCGGCCTCGGAGAGAGGTCCGGCCCCTTCCCGCGCGGCGCCGAGCGACCGGCTCCGTTGCGTCCGCGAGAAATCGGCCCAACGGTACGCGACCCCCACGGTCCCGTAGCGGAGATTCTCCCGTTCGAGCGCGTCCGCGAGGTCGGAGGCGAGCGTTCGCACCGTCGCCTCTACCTCTTCCCAGCGGTCCGCGTCGCGAGCGAAGGTGTGGTCGGTCGATCGAGAACGCGGCTCGTCCGGTCCTTCGGGTTCCTCACGAGGCTCCCCGCGGGCGAGCGCGATGAGGTCGCTCGCGAACGAGCCCAGGTCTCGGGAGAACTCCGAGGGCCGGTGCGCGGCGAGCTCCCCGATGGTGTGGACCTCGTGCTTTCGAAGGACCTCCTCCGTCTTGGGTCCCACCCCGGGGATCGCTCGCACGGAAAGGGGAGCGAGGAACGACGCCGCTTCCGCCGAGGTCACGAGTCGGATCCCGGCGGGCTTCGCTCGGTCGGTCGCGATCTTGGCGATGGTCCGGGACTCGGCGATGCCGATGGACGCCGGGAGACGAAGCTCTTCGAGGAGCTCGCGCTGGATCGCCTCGGCGACCCGGCGAGCCTCGGCCGCGTCCGCGCCGTCGAGGACCACCGCGGCCTCGTCGATGCTGAACGGGACGACGTTCCGCGAGTGACGCCGGAGGAGCTCCCGGACCTCGTGCGCGACCCGCTCGTACTTCGGGAAATCCGGAGGGATCCAGACCGCGTCGGGACACAGCCGAGCGGCGACGCCGACCGGCATTGCGCTCCGCACCCCCGACGGACGGGCCTCGTAGCTCGCGGAGAGCACGACCCCCCGCGTGGGTCCCTCGTTGGGGGACGCGCCGACGATCACCGGACGCCCTTTGAGGTCGGGTCGGTCCCTCAGCTCGCAGGAGACGTAGTACGCGTCCAGGTCGACGTAGACGACCCATCGTCCGACGGGCCGGACCGGGGAAGGAACCCCGGGCAGCGTCGCCCGTTCCGACGGTCCTCCGGCGGGCTCGGAACGCGACATGGGTCCGGACTCCGCTCGGAATCCGCGCACGTACTAAGAGGCGCCCGGGGCTACGGTCCACCGAAATCGACGGCCTTCGCGTCGACCACGATGCCGTTCGCTCCGATGGAGTACGGCTGGACGGTGCGCAGGTGGGCCGTTCGTCGCATCTTGAGCACGCGCAGGGAGAGACCGACCCGGTGGCCGTCGGCCCCGGTTCGGTAGCCGAGGAGGATGACGCCGTCCGCTACGTACTCGCTCAGGCCGTCCCGGCTCACTTCGGGGTGCAGCGGGTCAGCCTCGGCGGTCAGCACGGTGGTCGCACCCGACTCTCGGCAGGCCGCAGCGAGGGCGAAGAGGGTGGACCGGCGGCCGGACTCGTCGTCGCTCAGCATGTTGAGCAACGACACGGAATCGACCACGATGCGCCGCGCGGCGAGGTTCGTGAGCTCTCTCCCGAGCTCACCCTGGATGCGGTGCAGGCTCTGGCGGGTCTCCTTCGGGTCGATCCTCAGCACCTTGATCGTCCCGTGGTTCACCGCCTCGTCGACCGGCCAGTGGAACTGACGCGCGCTCTCGAGGAGCGGAGCGACGTCCTCCTCGAGCGAGAGGAAGACCCCCTTCTCCCCCGCGGCCGCCCCGGCCATCAAGAACTGGAGGCCGAAGCAGGTCTTCCCGGTCCCGGGGAGCCCCGTCACGAGCACAACGTGCCCGGACGGAATTCCGCCCGAGACCATCTCGTCAAGCCCGGGGATACCGGTCGGGACGCGCGGGCGGACCTTCTCAGACGCGCTCATACTGCGTCGTCACCAACCCGCTCGCGGCGTTGACTCGGATCACGAAGCGACCCTGATACTCGGCCGGAAGCCGGGACAGGATGGGCATGAACTTGTCGATCACCATCGCCCGCTGGCGGTGCGACTGGCTCGGGCTCGCGACCCAGCTGAAGTGGAGGACGCCGTCGACCGAGTCGATGACGGCCTGCTCCACGGCCGCGGGAGCGACCCCTTTCGAGAGGACGAGATAGACGACCCCGTCCCACTCCTTCGCGCGTCGACGCAGCCCCTTCAGCAGCGTCACGAGGTCGGCCGCCTCGATCCCCCTCCGGACCAGGAGGTCGGTGAGCGAGTCGACGAGGACGAGGTTGCGGCGACCGTCCTGGTCGACCGCGTCCGCGAGCGCCCGCAGCGGGCCCCCGTCGTCCGCGGCCGCGGTGATCGGGGCGCCGGAAAGGAGTGGGCTCGACAGCGAGGCCCAGGACGACGGGACGACGGTGTCCTGGAAGTACGCCGGGGAAAGGTCGTGGAAGTTGAGATGCCGGGAGAGGGTCTCGGAGTACGACTCCTCGAATGACGCGTGGAGCTCCGCGAGGACCTGTTCACGAGACCGGCTGGTGCTGACGTAGACGACCCCGCTCGGATAGACGAACGGACCTTTCGCGTTCCCGAGGTAGAACTGGTGGAGCCGGGGGTCGTCGTAGTGGAGCATCAGATGGACCGCGGACGTGAGCGCGAACTCCTGGTGGCCCGACCCCGGCTCGCCGAAGAGCAGAACGACCGACCCCGCCGGAAGGCCCCCGGTGAGATAGTCGAAGTCGGGAACGCCTGTCGGTACGCGCGCCGACCCCTCGGGAACGTCCGGGACCGGGGACGGCCCCGGCGTCCGCAGCGGAACCAGGAACGGTCGAGGGGAATCGCTGGCCATGAGATGCGGCACTAGCGATTGGACCCGGAGGCGAGTATTAGTAGGCTCGTTTCGAGCGGAGCCGTTCGCTCTCACTCCGCGCCGGTCTTCAGGAACTCGCGCAGGAGAACGGTGGCATACGCGCCCTTGGGTAGGGCGAACCGGAACCGGACGCCCGAACCCTCGGAGACCAGGCCGAGGGGCGGCACAGGCAGTAGAGCGGGTCGCCAGGCGCCCTTGCTCGCGAGTTCGGGGGAGGCCGGAAGGCGAAACATCTCGCGCGAGATGCCCTCTTCGCGAAGCCGGTCTTCGAGGATCCGTCCGGCCGGCCCTTCCGCGACCGGCGTCTCGTAGCCGACGAGCGGACCGGCAAGCAGCGCGCCTCCGCGCCGCACGAGGTCCGCGCACTCGCTCTCGTTGTCGGCGGACACCGGTATCCCCTCTTGACTGCGGACCGTCCCGTCCCGGCCCAAGCGGAGCAATCGGTCGCCGGGCAGGGGCCGGTCGAGAGGCACTCCCTCGAGGTACCGCTGGCTCAGCCAGCGGTTGAAGACGAGCGCCTGGTAGGCATGGACGAAGAGGAGCCGCAACTCCCGCCCCAGCGCCCGGAAGGCGCGTTCGGGAGGGTCTCCCCGCGCGAGCCGCTCGAGGATCGCCCGTTCGAACCGGTACTCGGTCGGGAACTCGCGAAGTGCTCGCGCCGCGTCGTGCGTCTCGGCGAACGTTCGGCGCGCCACATCCCCGACCCGGTCGGCGACCCCGGGCGGGAGTGCGGTGAGGTAGATCTCCACGGCCGCGGCGAGGTCTCCGACGACGACCTCGCGGCCGACGGTGTGGGTGACCGGCCGCACCTCCCCGAAACGCTGGGGCCCGAAGAAGTTCGGCCAGCCCCCGACGCGGCGGAGGTCGATTTCGGTCGAACGGAAGGAGCTCAGCGCCTCGTCGACGGGAACGGAGAGCTCATCGACCCGGATCTCGAAGGCATTTCCGTAATGGTGGCCGAGGACGAGCCCGTCCCGAGCCCGATAGGCATCGACCAGGACGACCCGAGGGAGTCCCAGCTCTCCCTCCGGAAGGGGTCCCCGGTAGGAAGCGAGCCGTTCGGAGACCGCGCGGCGGTCCTTCGTTCCGGCCCACTGCACCGAGGACGAGGAGAGCCCGAGACGACGCGCGATCGCCTCACCGAGTTCGTGCTGCTCCCAGTCCCGGCTCTGGACGCGGAGGACGACGTACTCTCCGTTCGGGTCGGGGGTCGGGTAGCTCGAGATCTCGGTGACCCGAAAGTCGTCGACCGACCCTTTGGTACGGCCCGCAACCCCGGGGGTCCGGGACGCGTAGAATTCCATGCCGAACGCACGGTCCTGCGGAGGAGGCCGGGGACCGAGCGACGACACGCGCCACCGACGGAAGCCGCCATTAATACGGTATGGCCGGTTACTCAATCGAGCGGCCGATGATTCGGGCGACGGCTCGTGTGCTGAAGAACGTCATCGAGGTCGAGGTCGGCGCCGAGACCTGGACCGGCCGGCCGATCGAGAGCGAGAGCCCGGGGTGGGGAAGCAAGATCGCGGCCCTCTTTTCGACGGAGTACGTCCTCGACCGGCCGACCGCCGGAACGGACGGGCGCTCGATCGTCTCCTACCGTGCGAAGAGCGACGAGATCCGGATCCAGGTCGGCGACGATCAGTGGAAAACGCGCGCGACGGTGTTCGGGCCGATGACGATCCTCTACGCGGGAGTGGAGTACCAAATCAACGAACGGTTGACGGGCCGCTTCGCCATCCTTCGCGGGTCCGACCCGGTCGGCGTCGGCCGCCTCGGGTTCCGTTCCTGCGTGATCGAGGAGTACCCGCCGGAGCTCGAGGTGTTCCTGGCCCACCTATCGCTCGGGTACGTGGTGCGCACCCTCGTCTGGGAGATGTTCAGCTGATCCGGCTCAGCGTCGCCGGCGTTCCTTCCCGAGCGGGGGACGAGCGACCGCGCGGGCGCTTCGAGCGAGGAGGCGGCGATGAGCCTGGCCGTGCGGGAGCTGGAACACGTGGTAGGGGATGGGGAAGAGCATCACCGCCCCCGCGACGACGGTGACCGCCGCGATCGAGTAGGCGAAGTGGACTCCGTAGGTCGCGTAGAGCCAGCCGCCGAGCAGCGTGCCGAGAAGGCTCCCCGCCCCGGCGATCGCGTTGTAGAGTCCGAGCGCGCGGCCGCGGGCCGAGCGGCCGACGAGCCGTACCAGGAAGAGGGTGCTGGCGGTGCTGATGAACGCCCAGGTGACCCCGAGGAGGGCGTTGAGGAGCGTGAGCCAGGCGAGGAGCGCGGGCGAACCGAGCCCGAGCAGGACGTAGATCGGGCCCCAGAGGAAGAGCAGCATCAACACGACGCGTCCGCCGAGCGATTCGAGGAACACCGACTTCGGCGAATGCGCGTCGACCGCCTTCCCCGAATGGAAGAAGAGCGCGGTGGACGCCGCGGACGAGCCGAGGTAGACGATGAAGACCCCGGCGTCCGAGAACCTCGCGTTCTGCCAGAGGAAGACGGGGAACGGTCCGTAGAAGATGTCGAACCCCACGCTCATCACGCCGAGCGCGGCGAGAAAGAGGAGCTCACGACCGGGGAGCTTCTCCGATTTCGCGCGCGTGAGGTCGACGAGGCCGACGACCCGGGCCCGCACCCGTCGGATCCGTTCCACGACCCCCCGGTTGAGGTTGAGGAGGGTCGCGACCGACTTTCGCTCGACCCGGGTCATCGGTTCCTCGATCCAGGCGAACGCGATGACCGCCGAGACGAGCGCCAGGGCGCCGGAGACGAGAAGAAGGGCGGTCATCACCGAGATGACCGGGGCCGAATAGCCGATCACGAACAGCCAAACGAACCCGAGGGCGAGCCCCGCGGTCGTGCCGATCCCCGAGATCAGACCGAAGAGGCCGATGTCGGTCGGCCACCAGCGCTTGTGCCGGGTCTCGAGCAGGAGCATCGTCCCGATTGGCGCGCTGGCCGCGGAGGCGAGACCCTCGAGCACGTTGAGCCAGAAGAACGTGAGCAGGTTGCTCGCGAGGGCGATGAAGATGATGCTGATGCCGGTCGCGAGGAAGGACCCGACCAGGAAGTACTTGCGGTGGGCGACTCGGTCGGAGAGATTTCCCCAGAGGATCGTGAACGGCACCTGGCTCATCGCGCTCGCGGCGATGATGATCGTCACGACGAACGCGCTCGCGCCAAAGTGTTGCAGAGCGAGGAGCGGGATCAAGGGGGTCGCGATCCCGTCCGAGATCGCGAGGGGGAGGTAGGAGAGGAACCAGAGGTCGCTCGACGACGGCCTCAGCACCGAGTGGGATTTGATGTCGATCGACGTACGGCGGCCCCCCGGTGAGCAGTTCGATTCGGGGTGGGTAGGGATAAAGGGTCGGTTCTTCGCGCAACGTCGGTCCCTCGCCCCCGGGCCGGGGACGGGTCCGGGGTCCGTTCGACCTAGGGAAGCGCGACCTCGAGACGCTGCAGCAGCTCGCGATGCTCGTCGTCGGAGATCCACTCGACCCGAAGGTACTCCCGAAGGAACTCGTCCGACACGCCAAGGCGGCGGGCCTCCTCGACCACGAAGCGGTACGCCTCGACCTCCGTCCAGCGCTGAACGTAGCTCATCCCCGGCGGCCAGAGGTTCGCACCGCCGTGACGCTGGACGACGTGGCAGAGCTCGTGGTAGATGTCCATGAACAGCACGATCGCCGGGCTCTCGGCGAGATGCGCCTTTCCGATCACGATGCAGTCGGACCCGGGCGAGATCACCGGCCGCCACTCCCGGCGAGCGCCCGGCGGCATGTCCCACGGCGCGACATACATCCACAGGTCCTGGTCGACGACCTGCACGCACGTCTCATCGAACAGCTTCGCGCGGGCGACCGGGTCCGGCTGCAGGCGGGCCGCTGGGGGCAACTGGTCGAGGCCGGGAAACGCGGCCAGGAGTGGGTGGCGCCCCACGGGAAGGTCACGCGTGATTCGGAACCCCTTCGGTGGTTGGACTTCCGGTCGGGATTTTCGGCGGGCGGTGGCCATGTCTGTGTTCGCCACGTTCGCAAAGCTACAAGAATCCATCGCGATTCGGCGGCGGAATTGATTTCTCCGTGGGCGACGTCCCGCCACCGTGGTGGCGGGGGCCGTCGACTTCGCTCGGGTCCGCGGGCTCTCGGTCGGACAGGCGGAGAGTCCCGACGGCGGAAGCGGGGTCACCGTGGTGCTCTTGGATGCCGCGTCGCCGACGGTCGTCGAGGTCCGCGGGGGCGCGTCGGCGACCTACGACACCGCGTCGCTCTCGCTCGACTCGACGTTCGGTCGTCGTTGGGCGCTCTTCTTCTCGGGAGGGAGCCTTTTCGGCCTCGACGCGGCCCGTGGGGTTCGCCTCAGGGTCCTCGAGCGCGGCGGTGGGCACCGCGCGTTCCGCAACCCGAACCCGGTCGCCCCGATCTCGGGCGCGGCGCTGTTCGACCTCCCCCGGAAGGCGGGGCCGATCCCGGACTATCTTCCCCTCGGGTACGAGGCCGCCCGACGCGCGAATCGGGGCGAGGTGTCGGTCGGCCGCGTCGGCGCGGGCACGGGCGCCACCGTGGGGAAGTACCTCGGGAGGGACCGGGCGATGCACGGCGGGGTCGGTACCGCCGCCGTGCGGACGGGACGGGGCACCCTCGGCGTGCTGCTCGTGGTGAACGCCGTGGGAGCCGTTCGAAACCCCGCGACGGGGGAGTGGGTCGCGGGAGCGAAGGGACGAGGGGGCACCGTGGCTCCGCCCACTCCCAGCTCGGGGCGGGCGGACCGGACCTCGGGAACGACCCTCGGGGTCGTTGCGACCGACTTCGACGTCAACCGACCGACCCTCGCGCGCATCGTCGCGATGTGCCATGCGGGACTCGCGTCGGCGATCTCCCCGTTCCACAGCTCGACGGACGGCGACGTCCTCTTCGGGGTCTCCACCGGGTCCGTAGGACACGCATCCCGCGAAGCGCGGCCGGGCGAGGTCGCGGACCGCTTGGGTAGCGCGGCCGCCCTCCTCGTGGTACGTGCCGCGCTCGGCGCAGTGCGCGCCGCGAACAAGGAGCCGTAGGAGCTACGCGCCCGCGGCGCGTCGCAGGGAGGCGCCTCGGAGCCCCCGAATGAGGTCCGCCTTCGTCACGATGCCCTGCAGTTCCCCGCGACGGGCGACGAGGATCGCCGGGTATCGACCGAGGAGGGGAGGAAGAAGGTCCCCGGGAAACCCTTCGTCCAGTACCGGGTACGCCCGCTCGAGGACATCCCGCACACGGACCCGGTGGGCGTTCGGCTCGGCGAGCGCCCGCAGCAACGCGGACTCCGAGAGCGAACCCACAACGCGACCTTCGTCGACGACCGGAAGCTGGGAGAACGCACCCCCCTCCATCCGCTGCGCGGCCGTCGCGAGGGTCGCGTTCGACTCGACCGTGACGAGCGGTCGATGCATGAGGTCGCCGACGGTAAGGCGAGGTGCGGTGAGCCCCTCTTGGGTCTCGAGGTAGGCGAGGACCCGCTGGACGAGCTCGTACGAAGGCCGGATCTGGCCCCGTTCGATCCTCGAGAGGGTCGCGTCGCTCCGCCCGATCGCGCGAGCGAGCTCACCGAGGGTGATGCCGAGCGCGAGACGACGACGACGGATCTCCGCGAGGGTGTCCACGGGGGACCGACGAGGGTCCCGGGTTAAGGGCCTTGGGGGCGTCCGGCGGAGCGGGCGAGTTCGTGCCCAAAGGTAAAGGACCTCCCCCGACATAGCGAATCCAAGGTCCGATGGAGTCCCCTCCCCGCCGAATTTCCTGGATCAGTCCCCCGCCCGAGATCTGTTCGCTCTGCAAGGAGCCGCTCGGGGACCCCTCGGAGACCAGCTCGTGGAACGGCAACCCCGCCCACCGCGATTGCGTGCGGATCCATCTCCTGCAGCGGGACCCCGCGTTCCGGGAGACCGGCGATGCCGACGAATCTTCCGAGGAGATGGACGACCCGCTCGACGGGGTCCTTCCCCGGGACGACGACGAAAGCGACTTCGGATGAGCGACTTCGACCCCGAGGGGTCGGGTTCCGGGTCGAAAGTGTCGCTTCCGGGGCTTCGCAACCCATAAAAGGCCCGCTTCTGTGGTCTCGCGGTCCTGCCCATCGGGACAGAGGTCGATCGATGCCGGAAGTTGTCATCACCTGCGACTGGACGATGATGAGCAACCATCACGGGAAGGAGTTCCTCGGTTTTGGGACGACGACCCCGGCGTACATCCTTCCCGAGAGCGCCTACAAGCGTCTTTTCTTCCCGGAAATGCCCGTCGACGAGCACGGATTCCCCCGCCAGGCTCCCTACGGGATGCGCAAGATCGAGGCGTCCTTGATCGACGGGGGGTTCGACGCCCGGATCGTCCACCCAAGCTACCTGGACCGCTACATGCCCGGGGAGGCGAAGGTCCTCCTGATCTCGGGCCACGACTACTTCGGTCTCAACCCGCCGAGCTCGACGTTCGGGGGCGTGATGAAGAAGGAGACCCTCAACTGCGTCAACTTTAAGCGGATGCTCACCCAGCCCGCCGTGGTCGAGGCCCGGAAGCGGGGCCTCAAGATCATCGCGGGGGGCCCGTGCGCCTGGCAGCTTTCCCCCGCGACCCGGATGAAGCTTCCCTGGATCCAGGAGTTCGTGGACTCCTTCGGGGGCATCGACTCCGTGGTCGAGGGCGAGGGAGACGTCTTTGTCCGCGACATCGTCGGCAAAGCGCTCCGCGATGAGTTCCTCCCGCCCCACGTGGTCCTCTCCGCGAAGGAGGCGCCGAAGCTCGAGCAGATCTCGTCGATCAAGTTCCCCAGCGTGAACGGACTCATCGAGATCGGTCGCGGCTGCTGCCGCGGATGCTCGTTCTGTTCGGTCACGACCCGCCCGACCCGGTGGTACCCTCTCGACAAGATCGAAGAGGAGCTCAAGGTCAACGCTCGAATCGGCGTCCGCAAGGGGATCCTGCACTCGGACGACGTCTACTTCTACGGGAGCCCGAACGTGATGCCGCACGAGGAGAAGCTGATCCCGCTCCTCAAGCTCGCGAAGCAGCACTACGAGCAGGTCGGGTGGAGCCACGTCGCCGTCGCGTCGCTGATGACCAAGCCGAAGCTCCTCTCGAAGTGCGCCGAGGTGCTCATCGACGATAAACAATCCTGGTGGGGCGTCGAAGTGGGGGTCGAGACCGGTTCTCCACGCATGATCACCGCGGCGATGCCCGGGAAGGTCGCCCCGTTCAAGGCGTCCCAGTGGCCCGAGCTGGTCGTCCAAGCGGCCGGCCTCATGAACGATAATCACGTCTACCCCGCGTGCACGTTCATCGTCGGGCTCCCGCAGGAGACCGAGGAGGACGTCCAGAGGACGATCGACCTCATCGACGACCTCTGGGACTTCAAGGCGATCCTGGTTCCCATGTTCTTCGTGCCGCTGGGGCACCTCAAATCGCGGGACTGGTTCCGCAAGGACCGCCTGAGCCCCCTCCAACAGGAGCTTCTGAAGCGCGCCTTGACGCACGGCCTCCGCCAGTCGAAGGTGATGCTGGACGACTTCTTCGACTGGGAAGGCAACCACACCCGGCTCTACCGGGGCGCGTTCCTCGGGTTCATCAATTTCATCCAGATGGTCGCGAAGCTGCACGGGCTCACGAGCCCCCCCTCGCGGCCCGGTCGCCAGATCGTCGACCCGAACCGCAACCCCGACCGGTTGCCGGTGCCGACGATCCCGGTTCGCGAGTAGACCCGCCCCTACGCCTCGTCCTCGGGGAAGGTCGTTCGATCGACCGGCTCCGGGCGATGCAGGGCCCGCGGGCGGTACTCGGGGAGCGGTTGCTCCCGCGGCGCTTCCCGGGGGGACTGCACGACGTCGATCCGGGTCTCCTCGCCGTTGCCGTCGTATGCCCGCCACGAGCCCGGGCCGTACGGCGCTCCGACGATGAGATGCCGACGCCCCCAGTTTCGGAAGAGCTGCACGTCGGCGTCGGACGGATGCAGCGCCCCCGAAGGGTGGGAGTGGATGGTGCCCACGACCGTGAGGTCGGCGGGCAGCATGTAGAGCTGGAAGTTCGCGTGGCGATGCCCCGCGGTCGTTCCGGGCAAGAGGAGAAGTTCGCTGATGACCCCCGGAGGGTCGGCGCGCAGGACCCCGCCGAACTCGTTCGGGTAGGCGGAGCGGGCCGACGCGAGCGCGCTATCGAGCGCGCCGCGAGTGATCGCGCGGGGGGTGCCCCCGAGCCGGGTCGAGCCGGGAGCGCGCTTACGGGACGGGCGAAAGATCGGCACCCGCCGCGCCTCCCTGAGATTCCTCCTCGGTCCACGGAAGGATCCTCTTGCCCTGGAGCCGCTGGAAGAACCGCGAACCGAAGCGCACGAGCGTCGCGCGCCGCGGCGAGCGGTAGACGGTCACCGCGGCATCGGCTGCGAGGGGAAACTCATCTTGGCCGTCCGCGATGACGACCGCGCCCCGGCCGGCCTCGATCGGCCGCAGGCGCACCGTCCGCAACGGCTCGATGACGAGCGCTCGCGCCTCGACCCGGAACGGGGCGATCGACGTGAGGACGAGCGCGTCGAGCCCGGGGTCGACGATCGGTCCGAGGGAGCTCAACGAGTACGCGGTCGACCCTGTCGGGCTCGCGACGATGAGCCCGTCGGCGCGGACCCGGCCCACGACGTGGCCGTCGAACGCGATCTCGAAGAGACCCATCTTGCCGACCTGGGAGGAGTGGACCACGAAATCGTTGGTCGCGTCCGGCACGGGAAGAGAGCCGACCACTGCGGCGAGCTTCATCCGCTCCTCGAGATAGTAGAACCCCTTGAGGAGACGCTCGACCGCGCCCTCGAACTCCTTCGGGCGGCGCGCCTCGACCTCCGCGAGGACTCCGACCGTGCCGGCGTTGATCGGGAGGAGCGGGGCGTCCGAGCGACGGAGCGCGTAGAGGAAAGTGCCGTCTCCCCCGATCGCGATCAGAACCTCCGGGTCGATCTCCTCGAGGGGCGCGTGCGCGAGCGAGGGCGCGACGGCGGCGGTCTCGTCGCTGAGCACCACCTCGGCGCGGTCGCCGATGATCCCGACGGCCTGTCGTGCGAGCTCCATCGCGGCCGGCTTGCGCGGGTTCGCGGTGAGGCCGATCTTCACAGGTACCCCTCGGCCGCGGCCCGCTCACGGAACGCGGGGTCCCCCCAAGCAAAGACGCTCGTCCTTCGCTCGACCGTGAGAGGGAACGAATCGAGCGATTGGCCCTTCGCGTCGCTCATCCCGCCGCCGGCCTCCAACAGGATCCGGTATGCCGCGGCGATGTCCGTGGCCCGGAGGTTCCGAGTGTCGGTCGAGTTCTCGAAGAAATAGCCGTCCGCGCTCCCCTGGGCCACCATCAGCATCTCGAACGAAGCGCACCCCAGCGAGCGGATGCGACGCGACTTCGCCGCGAGCCGCGTCGCACGCTCCGTCGCGGGTCGCCCCAGGTTGACGAAGAGAATCTCGCTGCGAGAGTTCCACGACCGGGTCCGGATCGGTCGACCGTCCCGGAACGCCCCTTGCCCTCGGGCCGCCCAGTACGTCGTTCCACGATGGAGGTCCCGGACGAGCCCGATGTCGATGCCCGAGAGGTCGCGGCGGCCGAGCGCAAGCGAGACCGTGGAGAACGGGAGGTTTCGGAGCGCGTTCGAGGTACCGTCGATCGGGTCGACCACGAGCGTGCTCGCGCCGCCCCGGGCCACGGGGCCGATCTCTTCCGAGAGCAGGTTCCAGTCGACGCCCTCCGCATCGAGCACCTTCAAGATCTCGGTCTCGGCGAGCCGGTCGAGCTCCTCGGTGGGGGTCCCGTCGGCGCCCATCGCCACGACGTCCGCGCGATGCGGCGAGCCTTCCGCCTCCCGTACGACCTGGTGCACGGCGACGCTGATCCGGTAGAGGACCTCGAGCTCGGCCCGGACCGTTCCGCTCACGGTTCCCGCACCGAAGCGCCGTTAAAGATGCCTTCTCTCGCGGGCGGGCTACCACACCTTAAGTGGGGGCACCGCTCGGCCCGCCGATGGAGTTCCAGTTCCTCGGCGGTGCGTCCGAGGTCGGCTCGCTCGGGCTCGTCGTCCGGGACCAGGGCCGCACGCTCCTCTTCGACTACGGGCTCACGCCGAGCGATCCCCCGACGTATCCTCGACCCGCTCCGACCAACGTCGACCTCGCCTTCCTTTCCCACGCCCACCTCGACCACTCCGGCATGACCCCGCTCTTGAGCCGACTTCCGAAAGCCCGGCTCATCGCGACGCCGGTCACGATCGCGGTCGCGGACCTCCTCACGAAGGATGCCCTGAAGGTCGCGCGGCTCGAAGGCTACCTCGCCCCCTACACTCCGTCGGACATCCACGCGCTCCACGCACGGTTCACGGCGGTGGAGCGGCACGGCGTCTTCCGTCACCGAGGGATCGAGGTCGAGTTCACTCCCGCGGGCCACATCCCCGGGGCGTCCATGCTGCTCTATCGGGGAGAGAAGGACGTTCTCTTCACCGGGGACCTCCAGACGATCCCGACCCACCTCGTCGGGGGCGCCGAACCCCTCGAGTGCGACATCCTCGTGATGGAGTCCACGTACTCGGGGCGCGAGCACCCCGACCGCCGGGAGACGGAGCGTCGGTTCCGCGACAAGGTCGACGAAACGATCCAGCGCGGAGGGAAGGCGATCGTCCCGGCGTTTGCCGTCGGCCGGGCGCAAGAAGTCCTGATGTCACTCGCGTCGGCTGGCTTCGAGACGTACCTCGATGGGATGGCACGCTCCGTGAACGAGATCTACGAAGCCGCCCCCGAGTACCTCGCCGATGCCCGTCGCTTCCGGCGCGCGCTCGAAGGGGTCCACGTCGTCGAGCATCCCGGCGACCGTCGCAAGGCCCTGCGCGAGGCGGAGGTCATCGTCACGACCGGCGGCATGCTGGACGGAGGACCGGTGCTCTACTACATCGGGGAGCTCTACCAGGACACGAAGAGCTCGATCCTGCTGACGGGGTTCCAAGTGGAGGGCTCGAACGGCCGGCAGCTGCTGGACGAGGGGACCCTGACGGTCGACGGCACGACGATCCACCCGTCGTGCGAGGTGATGAAGTTCGACTTCTCCGCACACGCGGGCCACTCCGACCTCGTCCGCGTCGCGAAGGAGTCCCGGGCGGAGACCGTCGTGCTCATGCACGGTGACCAGCGGGAGGCGCTGCGGGACGCTCTCGAACCGACGTGCCGCGTGGTGCTGCCCGAGAACGGGAAGACGTTCGGCCTCTGAGCCGGGTCGTGCTCAGGACAGGTCGACCTCGACCATGCCGCTCTCGACCCGAGTCGGATAGCTTGAGAGCGGCGCGACGCTACCGTCGGGAGGTTCGAGCCCGAACGGGTCCGCGATCACCGCACCCGTGCCCACGTCGAAGGTGGCGCCGTGAAGCGGGCAGGTCAGCCGCCGTCCCGCAAGCGACCCGTCGGCGAGCAGCCCCCCGAGGTGGGGACAGACCGCGTCGACCGCGAAGACGAGGGGGCCCACCCGCGCGAGCACGAGCGCGCGAGAACCGACCATGACCTCCCGCATCGCTCCGGGTCGGAGCGTCGCCGCTGCCACGCCGGTGGGTCTCCACGTCATGCATCCGGGGAGGCGGTCGGGTCTCGGCCCCTCCGATGGCTGCGGTGAGGCGGCCTCTCGTCATCGTCGACCACCTCGGGGACCTCCTCGGTCATGGACTCCTCCATCGGAGGGAGTTCGCCCTTCGGTCGGAGCAGGTCGCGGATCTGTGCCAGCAAGGCATCGAGTCCCTCTCCCGTCGCGGCCGAGACCTGGAGCCGGTCCGTCGGGCGACGCACGAGGTCGCATTTCGTCTCGACCGGGATGATCGGAAGGCGTGGGAACTCCTCCTTCCACCGGGCGAGCAGGCGTTCCTGGTCCTCGACGGGGTAGCCGGATTTTCCCGAGGGGTCGATCACGAAGAGGACCGCCGTAGCGGCGCTCCCTACAGCGGTTCGCGCCTCGGATTCGGACGGGTTCGCCCGGCCCGATCGGCCGAGCACTCCGGGGGTGTCGAGGACCTGGAGCCGGTCGAACCCGAGGTCCGCGTGGCCGACCGCGATCGCGAGGGTCGTGAACGGGTAGTCGGCCACTTTCGGGTGGGCCGTCGAAAGACGACTCACCAGCGAGGACTTTCCGACATTCGGGAATCCGGCGATCACAAGGGTCGGAACCGGTGGGTCGAGGTGAGGCCGGTCCTTGAGGTACCGCGCGATGTTGCGGAGGGCCTCGAGGTCCGGGTCGACCTCTCGGACGAAACTCGATAGGCGCCCGTAGAACGCGCGAATCTGGTCCCCGAGCTCCTCCGACCCCGATGCGTCCTTGGTCGCCCGTTCGGCGACCCGAGCGAGGCCACGGATCCTTTCCTCCGCACGCCGAACCCGCGTGAGAGAGCGCTCGAGGCTGCCGGAGCCGAACGCTTGAGCGACCAACGAAGCTTCGAACGGAGTGGGTGGCGACCGGACGAACGACCGAGTCTCGAGCCGAAGATGACGGACGACCGTCGCGGCACTTCGTACGATCTTGAGCTCGGCACGAAGGCGGTCCCGGGCCGCCTTGCTCTCCCCCCGGGGGGTGGCGAGCGAGGCCCGGTGGAACGCGGTGTTGAGAATCTCCACCGACGGCGGAGGAGACGCCGCGCGGCGTCGCTCGCTTCCCCTTCGCGTTCTCTCCCGCGCCATCGGAGTCGAGCGCGGGAACGCGAGAGCGCGAATACCTTTGCCCTTCGGCCGGCGCCCCGGACCCCGCGTTGCCTCTCGGTCTGCGCGCCCGAGAGAGCGAAGCGATTTATGGCTACCACAGCTCCCAGCGCACCGGTGACCTTCGATGCCACGCTGGATCCCGGACGAGCGGGGAGACGAGGACGCGCTGCTGGAATCCCTCGGAATCGCGTCGACGGACGCGCTCTTCACCGACGTCCCGAAGCGGGCACGGATCGGAAAGCTAGGGATCGGTGCCGGACTCGACGAGCCCCAAGTGGTCGGCGAGGTCGACCGACTCCTCGAGCGGAACCGGCCCCTCACGAAGTTCTCGAGCTTCCTCGGGGGACGGGTCGTATCCCGGTACTCGCCCGCCGCGGTCGACTCGATCGTATCCCGGAGCGAGTTCTACACGGCGTACACCCCGTACGAGGCCGAGGCGAGCCAAGGAATGCTCCGGACGCTGTTCGAGTTCCAGAGTCTCTGGGTCGAGATGACCGGGCTCGACGTCGCGAACGCGTCGCTCTATGACGGCGCGAGCGCCGCGGGAGAGGCGCTGCTCTTCTGCCGAAGGCTCCACGAAGGCTCGCGCTTCCTCGTGCCGGCAAGCTTGCCATGGGAGGAACGAAGCGTCCTCGAAAACTACGCGAGCGGCCCAGGTCTTCACGTGGAAGGCATCCCGTACGACGACCGGACCGGGCAGCTCGACCTCGAGTTCGTTCGGTCGGCGGTTGCGAAGAAGGATGTGTTCGGGGTGCTCGCGGATGTTCCCAACGGATTCGGCCACGTGGACGAAGGGGTTCCGGAGCTCAAGTCGACCCTGGGCGAGATTCCCCTCGTCGTGGCGGCCGACCCTCTATCGCTCTCCGTCCTCGAAGCCCCTGGCCGCTACGGGGCGGACGTGGTCGTGGGAGAGGGACAGGGATTCGGGATCTCTCCGTCGTTCGGCGGCCCCCTCCTCGGTCTGTTCGCCTGCCGGCGCGAGCACGTCCGCTCGGCCCCCGGCCGCATCGTCGGGGCCACGGTCGACACGGAGGGGCGTCGCGCGTTCGACCTTACACTGACCACGCGCGAACAGCATATCCGTCGTTCGAGGGCGACCTCGAACATCTGCACGAACGATTCTCTGATGGCGCTCGCGTTCGTGGTCTACGCAAGCGTCGTCGGCCCGCGGGGGCTCGCGCGCCTCCAGACCACCCTCGCGGAGAAGGCGCGGACGCTCGCGAGCGGGCTCGGAGCGCTCGAGGGCCTGAAAGCCCCGCGGTTCGATGCTCCGTACCTGAGCGATTTCACGGTCGAGTTGGGCCGCGGAACCGCGGACGAGTTCCTCGACCGTCTCCTGCGGCGAAAGGTCCTGGGAGGGCATTCCCTCGCCGACCCGCGGCCGGGCGCGACCCGGCCGGCCGAACGGATACTGGTCGGTGTCAGTGAGTCGACGACGGAGAAGGACATCCGGAAGTACGTCGCCGCCGCGCAGGCCGCCATCACGGCGGTCGGGAGGTCCGCATGACGTTCCGGCAGGCCCGCTGGGACGAGCCCGCGATCTGGGACCTCGCTCCGCCTCGCGCGGCCGACCCTCCGCCGCAGGTCTCCGGGATTCCGGAGAAGATGCGGCGGAAGGAGGCGGTCCGCTGGCCCGAGCTCTCGGAGCTCGAGGTCGTCCGGCACTATACCCGACTCTCCCAGATGAACTTCGGAATCGACACGGCGACCTACCCGCTCGGCTCCTGCACGATGAAGTACAACCCCAAGGTCTCGGAACTGCTCGCCCGTCGGGAGTGCGCGACCGATGTTCACCCGTACCAGCCCGAGTCGACGGTCCAGGGCTCGCTCGAGATCCTCTGGCGGCTCGAACGGATCCTCGCCCGGGTGACGGGACTCTCCGAGATCTCCCTCCAGCCGGCCGCCGGCGCTCACGGGGAGTACGCGGCGATGCTGATGGTCCGCGCCTACTTCCGCGACCGCGGAGAGCTCGACCAACGGACCGAGGTTCTCCTCCCCGACACCGCGCACGGAACGAACCCGGCCTCCGCCGCGATGGCCGGCTTCACGACCCGCGAGATTCGCTCGAAGGACGGGTGCGTCGACCTCGAGGAGCTCCGGCGCG
>Ga0187784_10000527_pt1 | contig 28156 bp, 20 predicted proteins | sample 1015_SJ02_MP15_2_FD_132964 | JGI IMG/M metagenome (GOLD analysis project Ga0187784, IMG submission 132964) | Tropical peat soil microbial communities from peatlands in Department of Meta, Colombia - 1015_SJ02_MP15_20_MG | ecosystem: Environmental > Terrestrial > Soil > Wetlands > Peat | place... | reverse complement strand
AGCGAAATCGGCCTTGCAGAAGCCCGATCACCCGGCCCAGGCCGATTTCCCCCGAAGCGTTTCCCCTTCCGGCTTACTCAACTCAATGCCGGAAAATCGCGACTTACACCACAGGCTGTTAGTCCGAGTCGTTCCTGGTCCCTCGTTCCGAGTGGCCTGACTTCACGATATCGGAATTATCTTAAGGCCGGTGTGGAGGGACGCCCGCATGACAGCCGGCCAGGAGGCCGGCGCGACATTTGGTCGCTACAAAACCATGCGGTCGTGGTACTGGTCTCCTCGCTCCCTTGCTCCCTCGTTCCCTGTTTTCTCTCTATTCCCTCTTCCTGGCGCTCTGCTCTACCATGAGGCTTGGAGATCGAGCCGAACGCATGAACCTCTCGCCGGCGCACGAGCAGACGCGCATTCTGGTGCAAGCCGCGGCCGCGGTTTGCGAAGAGAAAAAAGGACACGATACACGAATCCTCGAACTCGATCCCGTCGATTCGGGACTGGCGGATTTTTTCCTCATCACGTCCGCCGGCAACGAACGGCAGGCGGTGACGATCGCCGACGAGATCGAGCTGCGGCTGAAGCGCAATTTCGGCGCCTACGCGCACTCGGTGGAGGGCCGGCGCAACGGCGAGTGGATTCTGCTGGACTACGTGGACTTCGTGGTTCACGTTTTTCTCGCCGAACGCCGCGCCTATTATGACATCGAGCGGCTGCGCAAATCGGCGCGGCCGGTCACGCCCGCCGAGTTCGACGCCGAGCTAAAGGCCGCGCTGGCCGCAAAGACACGCGCCGCGCGGGCGAAATCGGCTGTCAACAAGCAGCCTGCGCTGGCAAAATCGAACGGAAGGGCCAAAAAACCGGCACTGCGCGCAAAAAACGGAAAGAAGCCTGCGAAGAAAACAGCACCGCCCCCCGCGGCCGCGATCACGAAGAAACCGCCGCTTCGCAAGTCGGTCGTCCGCCGGCGTAACCGGCCCGCGAAGGGATGAAGCTGGGGTACGATTATGCCAAAGCCGCGTTTTGTTAGACTCGCGGCCTTTTCTATATAGCAACGGACAGGTCCAGAGAAACATGAAGCTGGGGAAACGATCAAGGGCGTCCGCTCCAGGCGGACGCCCTTTTGCTGATCCCGGATGCCTCACTACGCCGCCGGCGGCCAGCCGGCACGATTAGAAGTTAAACTTCCCGGTCAGTTGGATGAGCCGCGGTGAAGCATCGCCGCCCAGAAACGATCCAAGGATCGATGTTGGCGGGTTCACGCCGGATTGGATGGTACCGAAGTAGGATCCATACGCAGTATTTGCCAGAGGCTGCGCGAAATTGGGGTGGTTGAAGACGTTGTAGAACTCGGCACCGACCCTCAGTTTGCCCGTGTCCCAATGAGGCATGGTGAACCCCTTGGTCACAGAGAAATCTGAATCGGTGTAGTTCGGGCCGAACGTCTGGTTACGCCTGGATTGGCTGAAGTCCGTAGCCGTTCCATAGTCCGCCGTGAAGGCGCAGGTCGTAGCTCCGCTTGCCACAGAGTAGCCGCCGCAGTGTGTCGCGCCGTTGATGGACGCGGTTTGCATCGCATAGAGCGGGCCGCCGTAATACGAAAGATTTTCGGCCGTGGCGCCATCAACTACCGAGAAGGGGTACCCGGTGGTATGGAAGACGGTTCCGGAGAACTGCCAGTTGTCGACGAGCAGCTTTGGCCCCCCGAAGTGCGGCATTGAGTAGACATAGCTGCCGCTCACGTATTGGCGCACGTCGTAATCCGCGTTTCCGTAGTTCTGGCGCAGGTTAAATGGGTTACCGGGGTTCTCGCTATTTCCGGAGAATGGGCTGAAGCCGCCGTTGGATACCTCATCGAGCGCGTGACTCCACTGGTAGTTGACGGTAGCTGTCAAGCTGCCTGACCGATGCTGTGCAGAGACTACAAAGCCATTGAAATTCCCATTCGCGGAACTCGATATTTCGTTGACCACGCCGAAGTTCGGATTAGGCGGATTCGCGGTCAGGAGCTCAGGGAATCCAGCCGCGGAGGGCTCGCCTGTGTTGGGGTTGATGGCGTTGTAGACGTTGATGCTGTTATTCAACTCCGGCTCGTGATAGCTGTGGTTGCCGACATACATGATTTGGAAGCTGTCGAACCTGTCGATCTGATGCTCGATCGCCAGGCTCCACTCCTCGTACGTCGGGTTCTTAATTTGCGTTACCGGGTTCACCACGCTGGGCGCGGAGAAAGCGGGAACAGCGGCGGATATGGAGTTAAGGCTTCCGCCGCTGGCAAAGTCGGAATGGAAGGCCGCACCGGATGCGGCGGCGGAAGCTTGGGCGCTGTTCACTCCAGCAGTGCATGCGTTGGGGTTATTAGCTGTTGCAGTGCCGCAAGTGGTGCCGGGTACCAGCAAATAGTTCGGGCCGCTATGGGCCGGTCCGAGGATGCTAAACGGAACGTTGGTTGGGGCATTGTTCAGCAGGTCGTCGGCAATGACGCCGGGGAAAGCATCGTCGAATATGCCGAATCCGCCGCGAATCGTGGTTTTGCTGCCGGATCCAAATGGCAGGTAGGAAAATCCGAGGCGCGGCTCCAAGCCGATCATCTGCAGCTTGGGCATCGCTACGAAGAGATTGGCGTCGATCAGCTGGTCGTACGCGGTCGAGGTGTTGGTGCTCACGCTGGCGAAGTCGCCGCTCAAATGCGCAAAGCAGTCCGTCCGGCAGATCGGGTCGGAGTTGTGCTCCATGCGCAGGCCATAGGTAACGATCAGGTTCGGCCGAACCTTCCACTGATCCTGGCCGTACCAGCCCATGGCATAGAGCGCAACCGGCTGGGTGGTGCGTGTTGGGAAGTTCTCGTCCCATGTGTCGACGAAGCCATTCTCGAAGCTCTGGGCGGGAACCTGGCCTGCGAGAGGACCTGATGTAGGGATGGTTGGGTCTGTGGTCTTAAGTGGTGCGCTCGCGGTCGATTCAAAAACGAGAGGAGCGCCGACGTACTCCGAAGGGCTGTAGTCGGTGATGTCGTCGCGACGCATCGTCCAGCCGGTGCTCAAGGTATGCTTCCCCTTTGTCCAGCTCAGATCGTCCTGGAAAGTGTAGCCGGTGACGTTGCGCCCCTGTGGGAACGCAAAGTTGATGCCGCCTGGGCTTGCGGCGCCAGGATAACCGCTAGGGGCGTTGTCTGCTGCCAAATTGCCGTTTGTGAACGCAATGTCGAACGGTACGATCTTCTCCGAGGCTGTCGCGTTGGCGTTGCTGAAGACTGCAACATAGTAGATCAGAGAGGTAAGGAACTGATTTGTAAGCGACGGCGAGAAAGTATGCGTCTCGCCGATCTGGCCTTCATAGGAAGGCTGGGAGCTGGCCACATCGAAGAGCGGGTTCAACACGCTGGTAAACGTAGCTTGCAGACCCTTGTCGATGGTTCCATGGCCGAAGAGATGGTCTTTGTCGGTAAGATTCAGATCGATGCGGGGGTTCATCAGCCACTCATGGGTGTAATTCCCCGCCGTTCCGTTGAAGGTGTAGGTGCAGTATGGAGCGCAAACATAGCCGTCGGGGACGGTAGTCTCCGAACCGCTCGCGTAGCCCGGTGCATTATTGTAGAGGCCAAAGATGGCTTTGTACTCCGGGATTTCCGAGGCCAGGCCGTTCGCCGTTAGGTTAGCCAGAACCGTTGACTGATACGTCGGATCGGGAGCGTTGATCGTAGCGCGGCTCGGCAGGACAACTTTGAGGCCCTCGTAGTTGACGAAGAAGAAGGCCTTGTTGTGCTTAATCGGGCCCCCGACGGAGGCGGCATACTGGTTGGCGTTGTCGAAGCTTCGCGGGTTGCCGTAGAGCTTGTTGAAGAAGTCGTTGGCATTCATCGCGCGGCCGTTCCACTGATAGGCAGCGTTGCCGTGGAATTGGTTCGAGCCCGAGCGCGAAACCTGGGACACCTGTGCGCCGCCCAGCCCTCCGAAGGAGGCGTTATAGGCATTCGAGGTGACGGTCTCCGTATCGACGTCGTTGGCGCCGAGTAGAAGGTTGGTCGCGCCGGAGTTGTTCACGTTCAGGAACGGGTCGTTGTCGTAGCCGCCGTTGATCGTGAAGGTGTTTGCCGTGCTCGGAAGGCCGAACGAAGAGAAGTTCCCGTAACCGCCTTGGGTGTTCATGACGCTGCCGGCAGCGGTCTGGGCGACAAAGGTCATGTCGTTTCCGGGGTTAGGAAGGTTCTCGATCTGCTCCAGCGTGAATTGCGTGGACACCTGGGCGTCTTCCACGTGAAGCAAGGGAACCTCGCCGCCTCTAACCTCGACCGTCGTGCTGGTCTTGCCGATCTCCAGCTTGAAATCGACGGTTGCGACAGTGTTTACACTCACCATAACGGTCTGTTTGGCTGTCTCGAAACCGGGAACCTTAACACTGACCGAGTACACTCCGGGAGCGAGTTGCGAGATGCGGAAGTCGCCAGCAACGCTGGCCTGGACAACCTGGCTGCTGCCAGTTGCCACGCTGGTAGCAGTCACCGTGGCGCCCGGAACGTTGGCGCCAGTGGAATCGGTCACGGTTCCGGCGAGGGCGCCGGTGATATTCGTTTGCGTGTGAGCCACCGGGGCAGTCGTGCTCACAAAGAAGGCAGCGGCGGCTAGCAGGCTCGCAGCCAGAACAGCGGTCTGAATTCGGAAGAAACGCATCGGAAATCCTCCAAAACCGTCTGGATCTCCAAAACTCCTCGAGCGAACTTCGGAATCCAGGTTGTGCGCTTTCGGAGGCTCGATGGGGAGGGCAAGTCCGATCCCGCAATTAAGTGAAACGAGATGCGAAGGGCCACGAGCACGCCCACAAACATCATTGCCCGAGAACAAACCCTCCCGGACGGCGACCTCTCATTTCAGTGCAGGGAATTCGGAGAGAAAGAGTGCAATTCTTGTGCCAATTCGATCTGACGGAGCGAATGCCGGATGCGATTGAAAAGGAATGGGTTATCCGGCAGCGAGTTTGCGAGAAGCGCAAACCGCCTATGAGATTCTGTAGATGAGGCTTTAGGCGCTTCTAGTTTTGACGAGGGTCCCCGCGCTTGGGAACCGGGCAAAAGGGCGAGGGCGTCCGCGTTGGCGGACGCCCTCTTGGTTGTGCGGCTGGATCGGCGGCTAGAAGTTGACGTGCGCGCTGAGCTCAACGTTGCGGTTGCCGAAGCCGGCGTAGAATGCGCCGCCGCCGCCCCCGGTTACACCGATAATGCTACTCGAATTGGGGTCGAGACCGTAATAACTAGTGAGGAATTGGCCTCTAAACCAACTGTCTTCCACGCTGGGATCTGGTACACCGTAGAAGGCGCGGTTCATGACGTTGAAAACGTTCATGGTCAGCTGCATATTGACGCGTTCCGTTATCTTGACGTTCTTCCCAATCGAGGCGTCCAGGTTATTCCAGGTATCGCCGCGGAGAATATTGCGGCCGACACCCGGGAAGGGCGTGCCCGCAGCGAGGGCTGCATATTGATTGTTCCAGGTCCAGTGCTCTGTGCTGGGATTGACCGAGTTGCCGGTGACGTAATCAACATAGCCGAGCGGACCGAGATTGATTCCAACGCTGCCCAGCGGCGCCTTTGGATTCTGCAAGATCGGCCGAACTGGACCACCGTAGTAGTTGGCAAATCTCAGATCGTAGAAGCTCGTTGTCGCCTGAGTTATCGCTTCTGCCTGAGCGGCATTTTGGGTTGTGCCAGTGAACGCGGGGCAAGCAAAGGTGTCAGGATAAGCGTTGCAAAGAATGCCACTTATGGTTGGATTCTGGAAGGCCGACACCCCTTGAACCGGGTTATAGGGCTGACCGCTGTTGAACTGATAGAAGCTGTTAAGGAAGTAACCGCCCAGAAGTCGGCCGAGAATCCCGTGCTGCTCCTTGAGCCAGGGCTCGTTGTAGGTCAACTGGATGCCCCACGAGTTGGGGTAAGAGTTGCCGTCCACGCCGCGCTCGCCCTGGTCAGTGTTGAGCGGATCCTGCGCAAACGCGCTGGTGGTGCCGCCAAAGCCCGTCGAGAAGATCTCACTGGCGTTGCTGATCCCGCGGCTCCAGGTGTACCCCGCGGTTCCTGTCCAATTATGGAAATTCCGGACGGTGAGGCTGGCTTCCAACGCGTTGTAGATCAGAAAGGCCGTGTTGCCGGTCTCAGTAATCAGGTTGTAGTTGCAATTCGGCCTGGTGTAGCCGTTGGCGCTTGGATTGGTGCACAAGCTGATCCCGCTGCCATAGTTGGAGAAAGAGCTCTGCACGTCGAGAACATCGGGATTCGCATTAAATTGCTGGAAGTTATCGAAAGTATGGTTGCCCACGTAGCGAACCTCGGCAACGGCAGCCGGTGCGACTTGATACTGAATGCCAAAGGTATAAATCTCGGCCATGGGGTTGCGCAGATTGGAAGGTACCGTATCGATGGGGTTCAGCCGCGGGTCACCGCCAGTCGGCAGCAGGCTGTTTGTCTTTGCGAACGGTTGCACGGTGGCGAAGTTCCAGCCGCCGGAGGGTTCGCAAAGCACCACGGCGCCGTTGGCGGCGTTGCCGTTGCAATTGACGATGCCGGAGTTCACCACCGGAGCGGCTTGGGCAATGTTGAGGAAGATGTTATAAAAGATCGGATCGGCCAGAATGTCGAACCCTCCATGCACAACCATCTTGGGCAGATTCGGCGGAGTGTAGGCAAAGCCAACGCGCGGCTCGATGTTGCGATGGTCCGAATTGATTGATGGGAAGGTTGTGGCGGAAAGAGGCAGGCTCGTGTCCCAATAAGCATTCGGGCCCTCCTGCTGTGCCACGCTCGCGTTGTGAATCTCGTTGACGCTCTGCCCAAAGTATTCGTAGCGTAAGCCCAGGTTCAGCGTCAGGTTCGGATTCACCTTGAAGTTATCCTGGAAGTAGAAGGAAATATCGGGCTCGCGGAATGGAATGGCCGAATTGCCCTCTGCAAGCGAGAGCGTGCCAACGTTTTGTAACATGTCGGTGAATCCGTTGGTGCACGCGTTAAACGGTGAACCGGTCGCAGGCGTATAGGTACACGCTCCGCTTGAATTGGTGCTCCCGGCGGGATAGACGGCCGGGACGCCGCTCGGATTTGCTGCGTTGGTCGCGGCGTTCGGCGTGAAGTTGTAGGTACCGGTTATATTCGGCAAACCTTCCCAGGGCGAGTTCTGGTAGTCGTACTCCATTCCGAACAGGATGGTATGCCGGCCGTGAGTCCACTGCGCGTTGTCCTGCACTTGGTTGACCCTGACAAAACGGCCCTGCGGAAGGCTGGCGCCGCCGAAGACCGAGCCGAAGCCGTAACCAAATCCCTCTCCTGGGCCAAGCGTTACGTAAGATGAACAGGTGGCCAGGCTGGTGAAGGTGCAGCTCGGAATCCCTCCTTCTTGGAACCCGATCTTGGCCTGCTGGAAGGCATAACGCAGCTGGTTGGTCATGTTGGACGTGAAAGTATGCGTCCAGTCTCCACCCACTTCGTGCGTAATGCCTGTCACCACGGAGTAGCCGCCGGAGGCGATGCCGTAGGGGAGGAAAAGATACCAGGCCGGAGTCCACGGGTTGTTCTGGTAGACATAGCGCAGATAAAACCGATCTTTTGACGTTGCTTGAAAATCCATCCGCCCGAGTTCTTCCTGGTCCAACACTTCTTCGGGCACCGACCGCGCAAATTGATCCATTTCGATATTCGTGACGGTATTTCCGTCGGTGACGGGCAAGCTGCAACTGCCATTCGAATTCGATGTGCCGCCCAGCGTCGCGCACGCCGATGCCGGCTCGGCAACCGTGATTGGGTTGCCAGCCTTGATGGAGAACGGGCCGCCATCCATCATGGCAGTCACGGCTGGATTATCCGGATAAGCGGTTTGAAGTTGCTGTAGCCCTGTAGAGTCCGGGAATAGTCCGCCACTCGAGGTTGTGGGAGCGCTGGTTTGGTATTCGTGGGTCCAGAACGTGCTGCCGAAGAGCCAGAGCTTGTTTTTGAGCACTGGTCCGCCCAGCGTGCCGCCCCACCGGTTCTCTACAAAGCGAGGAACCGTAATAAGGCTGCAGCCATTGGCGTTCGCGAATGCGGCGTTTGATCCTGGCGGGCAGAGTCCGAACTGCGGATCCTTCTGGCCTTGAGTAAGTGAGGATCCCCAGGAGCCGAGGTAATACTCAAATCCGGAGCCATGGAAGGTATTCGTGCCGCTCTTGGTGATGTAATTGACGAGCGACCCGAAGTTGCGCCCGTATTGCGCGGTCATGTCGGTGGTGATGACTTGGAGTTCCTGAAGAGCGTCCTGGTTGGAAAAGAAGAAGCTCGGGCCGCCGATGGAGTCGTCGTTGTTGGTCTGGCCGTCAATCTCGGAGTTGTTGGAGCGTCCGCGCTCGCCGTTGGCGGAGAAATTCACGCCGTTGGTGTTGGAGAACGCATCGGAATGGGTCATCACAACGCCTGGGACCATCAGGGTGACGTTGTCAATGGCGCCGGCGACAGGAACAGTGGCCAATTGCGCGGTGTCTACGATGGTTTCCGACTGTGCCGACTCGGTGTTGATCAGCTCGGAAGCGGAGCCTTCCACCTCGACGGTTTCCGCGGTCTTGCCCAGGCTCAAAGTGACTTTGAGCGGCGTCGAGTTGCCTGCCACCACGATCACGCGGCTCAGAACAGTCGGCCCGAAGCCTTTCGCCGTCACCGTAACCGTGTAGGAGCCGATCGGCGCGTCGGCGATCCGAAAATTGCCCTCGGCGTCGGACTTGGTCTGGAAGATGGTCGCGGTGGCCTCGTTCTTGGCCTGAACGGGCGCATTGGGAATTACCGCTCCGCTTTGATCGATCACCGTGCCGGTGATGCCGCCGGTGATGATGCCCTGGGCAGAAGCTGCCTCGCCGTGGAAAAGAAGAAAAACACCGGCGCAAGCCAGCAGGCAGAACGCCAAAACCAAAAAATGCGACTTCAGAAAACGCATCGTTGACCTCCGGAGTGAAGTGGGTTGGGGAGAGCCCTCACCAAGCAATTCGCGTCGGCCTGCTCAACAGCGCGTGTGCTTCCAGATGAGGAATGAGCAAAATGACGAAGGAGCAAGAGCCCGAAACGTGTTTGGAAAAGAAAAGAGAACTCGCTGCAAGGGGAATTCGCCGACTGACTTTCACCAAACGCAGTCGCTCCGCATCCGACCGGGTGCGTTCAGGGGAAGAGCCGCTGCAGCCTCTAGAGCACGAGGATTGCCATTCCTTTGAAGCGACTCAATGCTTTCGCTTCTTACAGAAAACAAAAGAACTATCCGCCGATTTTTCCTGCGCGCTGAATTTGCAGAATACGGAATTTCATATGCTTCGAACCAAGAATCCCTAAAATCGGACTCTCCCTGTCCATTTTGGGAATCTTGGCGCTGAAATGCCGCCCGTTCGGCTCCCGGTCTTCTGCGGTATCCTCCATCTCATGCAAATCACGCTGGCGTTTGTCGGTGGGCGCTCCGAAATGAAAGACGCCTTAGGTGCGCTTACAAATGACTATCTTCAACGTTGCAAATGGTTTGCGCGGTGCGTTTCCGGGGCCTTTCGAAGCGAGAAGGCGCTGCTGGAGTGGTTGCGGCGGCAGCAGGGCCGCACGGAGCCCGTCGTTCTGCTGCTGGACGTGCGCGGTCGCGAGATGAGCTCGGAAGAGTTGGCCGCGTGGCTGAGAAAGCGGCGGGACGACGGCGCCCAGCATGTGGTCTTCGCAGTCGGCCCGGCAGACGGGTGGTCCGGCGAGGCCAGGGCCGAGGGGAAGCGCCGGGGCGGGCTGCTCTCGCTCGGGCCGATGACGCTGGCGCACTCGCTGGCCCGGCTGGTGATGGCGGAGCAGATTTACCGCGCGTGTACAATTCTCACGGGCCATCCGTATCACAGGAAGTGAACAGCAAACAGCCGGCAGCAACCAGCAAGCAGACAGCGTCAAATTCGCGGATGTTGGCGCGGGATGCGAGTCGCGGGCGATCGAGGTTGGCGCGCTGCGGCGCTGTCCGCTGTAACCTGTTGGCTGTCAGCTTCAATCGCCTTTGCAGATTATGGACGTCGAACCAACTTCCCGTCGCGGCCTGATCCTGGTCAACACGGGGCCTGGAAAGGGCAAGACGACTGCGGCGCTGGGCACCGCGCTGCGGGCGGTGGGCTGCGGTATGCGCGTGCTGGTGCTGCAATTCATCAAGGGATCGTGGCACTACGGCGAGCTGGACGCTGCGGAAGCCTTAGGGCCGAATCTTGTCATCCGGCAGATGGGGCGCGGGTTTGTGAAGATCGGCGGGGCCGAACCCGATCCCGAAGACATTCGCCTGGTCCAGGCAGCCTGGGCCGAAGCGCGCGACGCGATCGGCTCTGGCGAGTGGGATCTTGTGATCCTCGACGAGATCAACTACGCCATCAGTTACAAAATGCTGGATCCGGAGGTCGTGGCCCAAGCTCTGCGCAACAAGCCGGAGATGGTGCACGTGATCCTCACCGGTCGCAACGCACACCCAACGCTGGTCGAGATAGCCGACACCGTCACCGAGATGCGCGAGATCAAACACGCCTATACGCGAGGCATTCAGGCGCAGCGCGGCATCGAGTACTGAGCTAACATGGAGCCGCGCCGCGCGGGCATCCATTTACAATTGGGTTCGGTATGACGTGGTTTAAGCGCGAGGAAAACGAATCTCCGCTCGCCGTGGGCGCGGCGGCGCCGGAGAACGGCTCAGATCCAAGCGCGAAGAATGTGCGCACCGAAGGCCTATGGGTGAAATGCCCGGGCTGCCGTCAGCCCATCTACAAGGCCGACCTCGACGCGAACCTGCGTGTGTGCCCCAAGTGCCAGCACCACTTCAAAATCGGCGCGAGAGAACGCATCGAGATGCTGCTCGAGCCGGGCTACGAGCTGGTGGACACCGGCCTGCGCTCCACCGATCCGCTGAACTTCAGCGACGTCAGGCCCTACAAGCAACGGCTGCGCGCGGCGCGCGAACAGACCGGCCTGGACGACGCGATTCTGAATGCGCTCGGAAGGATCGGCCCGCACGAGGTGGTGCTGAGCGCCATGGAATACGGGTTCATCGGCGGCTCGATGGGCGCTGTGGTTGGCGAGACGATTGCACGCGCCGTGGATCGCTCGCGCGAGTCGCACAAGCCGCTCATCATCGTGGCCGCGTCGGGCGGGGCGCGCATGATGGAAGGCGTGGTGAGCCTGATGCAGATGGCGAAAATCTCGACCGCGCTCGCGCAGCTCGACGAGGCGCGCGTGCCGTATATCTGCGTGCTCGCCGATCCCACCACCGGCGGCGTGACGGCGAGCTTCGCCATGCTGGGCGACCTGAACATTGCCGAACCGGGCGCGCTCATCGGCTTCGCCGGCCCGCGCGTCATCGAGCAGACCATCCGCCAGAAGCTGCCCGAGGGCTTTCAGCGCTCGGAGTTTCTGCTGGAAAAGGGATTCCTCGATGCCGTCGTGCACCGCAAGGATCTGAAGGCCTACCTGATTCGCGCGCTGGATTTCATGCGGGCGCCGGCGGCGGTGTCCGCGAGATAGTGGGTTGGCCATAGCCGGTTGAGGATTGCCAGCGCACCGAGCTGCACCGCCATGCCCATGGCGCCAACCAGATTGAACTTGCCCCATCGCACCCAAGCGTTCATGGCAGCGGCTCCTGGCGGTAAAGTTCCGCCGTATGGCGCACCGCGACGGTCAACGCCATCGCACCCATCGCAACCGCCGCAATCGTTCCGCCAAGATCAAAGAGCAAAAATCGGTGGCCGAAGAGCGTCGAGTAAGGGCTGTGCATGGCAGCGAGGCTACCGAGGGCCAGCAGAATGCGAATCTCCGTCGGACCGAAGATGCCCTGCGAAAGCTGGAAGCAGGACAACGAGTAGGTGGCCAGATAGCTCTCGGCGGAGAGCACAAGAAACGTAAGAAGCATCGCGATGGCGATGGGCCAATGCAGCAGCCCGGAGCAGCCCAGCCCGCACATCAGCGCCACCGAGCCGAGAATGTCGACGATATGATCCACGTAGAACCCGTACCGCGGCCGCTCGCGATGGCGCACGCGCGCCAGTGTGCCATCCAGGCTGTCGCCAAGCCAGTTCAGCGCCAGGCACACCACAACCAGCAGCAACGCGCGGCGATCCCACCGCGCCAACGCGTAACAAGTGCCTGCGCCGATCTGCGCGCCGAGCCCGAGGAGCGTCAGCTGGTCCGAACCGACCCAGCGCGGCGCGCGTTCGGCCATCCAAACGAGCGCGCGCTTTTCCAGGCTCGCCGTCAGCGACCGATTGACGCGCCGCGCAGACTGAAAGACTACTCGATCTCGGTTCGACACGGTTTGCATTTTCATCCTCCTATCCTTTCGCTGTGGTTGCGATGGTGCATCTGCACTTGCTCCGGAGCAAAACAACGACAAGAGTCTCCTGGATCGTCGCTTTCATGGCGAATCCTTTCTGAATCAGCCGTTGTTGAGATGGTTTCCGCTATCTGCGCAGCGCCTTGCAGGCCGAGCGCAGTGTGAACTCGAGCGACTCGCGCGGAACGCTTTCAATGAACGGCTCGATCACCCAGCCCAGACCCACGGGCGGAGAGCGCGTCAGCGATACCGACTCGATCTGCATGTAGAGGCCGCCGTCGCGCTCTTGGTAGCTCCAGTAGGTGTTTATCCGCCACAGGAATCCGTGGTCCTCTTGGGGGGTCAGCGCGTGCTCGCGGGCCGTGCCGGGTGCATCGATCTCCGCAACGCGCGTGCTGCGCGAGATGCTGTAGCCGCGTGCCGGACCGGCTCGCGCAAAGGTGACATCGTAGGTCGTGTCCATCACCACGGTCAGGATGTGTTGCTGGCGCACGCGCAACGTCACAATGTAGTGGTCGCCTTGTTGCGCCAGCACGCGCGCCCGGAGCACTTGGAGTGCGAAGCTCCTGGGATAGGCGCCGAAGTTCTTCATCAGCCGCTCAAAATCCGCGGCCGTCGCGCCAGGAGCGAACGCCGTCCCGCGCCAGTCGTGCAGCAGCGCTCCGCCCAGATCCTTGCCTCCTGCCGGGGTCAATTCTTCGACAATGAACTCGCCGCTACGCAGGCGGTCAGGCGCGATTGGCGCGAGAAAGCTGTCCGGCGACGCGTGCTGCCGCGTAAGCCGCGCCTCCACGGCGTCAACATAGGAGTCGAACGCCGCCGTCGCTGCGGCTGTCGGCTCGGGCCGAATCCACGCCGGCTCGAGCGCGGCCAATGCCAATCCAGCCGCGGCGAAAACTCTTCGTGAGTGTGCTGCCAGATCGTGCTTCATGTTTGGCACCTTACGCTCTGCAGACTTGAGAGGCAATCCTCCGGACCTCATTTCGCAGCGAATGATTCTCACCGTGCAAGCGATTGCGTGAACCGGAGATACGCGAAGTTGTCGCCGGCGAGGAAGGCCGGAGTTGCGCACTGCATCGTCTACACTGATCCACAGATATGCCGGAGGACACCATCGAGTCACGCCTCCGCCGGCGCTACCGCTTTGGAGTTTTCGAGGCGGACACGGCCACGGGTGAGCTTCGCAAGCAGGGAATGCGCGTAAACATCAACGCCCAGCCGTTCCAACTGCTCTGCATGCTCCTGGAGCGGCCCGGCGCGGTGCTTACGCGCGAGGAAATCGCGCGCCAGTTGTGGCCCGGCGGGTTGTTCGTGGATTTCGAGCACGGCGTGAACTCGGCAGTGAATCGAATCCGGGAGGCGCTCGGCGACTCGGCTTCGAACCCGCGCTTTGTTGAAACTCTCGCGCGGCGCGGCTACCGCTTTGTCGCTCCGGTCGAGCGGATGGACGACACGCCCACTCTTCAGCTCGCGCCGGCAGAGTCTTCACTCACCGGGGATCGGACTTCAATTCAGCCGCCGGACGAGCCGGCTGACGAGCGATGCGAATCCGTCTCTGGGCCCCGTGGCCGGATTCTCTCCACGCCTCGGGAGCTTCCCAAAGTCTCGCGCCCCGTGGTGCAAACGCTCTTCTTGTTGTTTCAGGTCATGTATCTGGGCTTCTATATCGGAGCCCTCGCCAACCTGGCGGAAATTGAGGACCTGCTTTCACCTCTGCCGCACGCGGCGGCTGTCTTCCACGCTCTCCTGGTGACGGCGGCAATCCTGATTCCCGTCCGCGCCTTCGTTCTTACCGCCGCGATTTTTCGCGCGCCCGCATTCCGCCAAAAGATCCTCAAGCTCTGGCCCTTCCTGCTTCTTTTCGACGAGTTATGGTCGCTCTCGCCCTTTCTGTTGCTGCACCATATCAACTTTGGATTGGCGCTCGCCTGCACGACTCTGCTCGTTTACTCGCCCTTTGCGCAGCGCTCGCTGGTTCTGATGGGCGCAGGCGCTGCAAAGCACGCCGCCAAGGAAAACTGAAGCCCCTCCATGCGGTGCGCTTCGAGCCGGCACCTGAGGGCGCAATAGAAGTTCAAATTGCGAGCCTCGAACATCAAACTGCCAACTGTTTCCTGGATCCCTTGATCCCGCGTTCCCGGTCCTTTCACTTCCGCGCCGGCGGCTGATTGGAGGCGCTCGGCGGCTGGCCTTGCTTGTCGTCTTCCTTTTTCACTTCCTGGCCCGCATACATGATCTTCGTTTCCGAACCGTATCGCTTGTAATCGGTGTACTTGACCGTGTCGCGGATGTGCACGTCCTCGCTCATGTAGCCGTATCCGCCGGAGAAGTGCAGAATGCCTTCGCCTTTGGTGTAGACCGGGAACCAGTAGTGGCCGTCGACCTGCTGCCGCCAAGTCATGAACGGCGGGTGTAAGTCCTCGTGTCCCTTCCGTGTGTCGTCGGGCACCATGCGCCCGTTGGTCACCACGATCTGCTGGTCCGTCGCGTCTACCCAGATGCGCCCATCGAAGTAACGCTTCCCCTTTTCGATGGTTTTGGGAGCGACGTTGAAGACGTAGCAATCCACCTCGTCAACCTTTTGCCGGCCCACATACTTGACGTCGTAAGCAGAAATCTCTGTTGTGGTCAGCACAAATGGATAGCCGCGCTGGATGTCCTGCAGGTCGGAGGGCGTCATCAAGATGCGCGTCAGCGTGCTTCCCGGCGCATAAACTACTTTCTCGGTTCGCGCGCCCGACGGGTCAAAGATCACGTCGTCCACCTCGTACCACTCGCCGTCCACTTTGTTGTCGTCGTCCAGTGTCTGTACGCGCGCCACGCGCCGGTAAGTGTAATGATTCAGAGCCTCCTGAAACTCGGTTTCCTTGGCGGAGAATTGCTTGACGATCTGCTCGGGGGGAATCGGCGGCGGCGCTAGGTCCATATGGCCAAAGCCCGAATCGAGCGGCATGGGTGTAAACGAATCCTTGTCTTGAGCCCCGGCCGCCAACGTGCACACCGCCATCAAGGCCAATCCAATCCAGGTTCTTTTCAGCGATTTAACTTTTCTCATGGCGCCCCATGTGCCATCCCGGCGGGTTTTGCCGGGCTGTCCGGCCTTCTGCAACTTTAGACGCATATACATCGCACTTGAGTCGATCCAAGCTACCCAGAAGAGACTTTCTGACAACAAGGGTCTTCGGCCGCGACGCGAAGGTTGGGCGCCTCTTCTGCTTCTGAGCGGCATTCGCACGTCAGGATCGGGCCCCTATTGAAACCATAGGCTTTTTGCGAGTTTTCGCCATAGGCGCAGGAGAACGACCGCCCTTATGCCTGACTATTATCACCTTCCGGCGCTCATCCTGACAGCGCTTCTGTTGCCCGCGTTCGGCTTCTTCTATCGTCGCTCCCGCGATGCCCGCACATTACTTTGGTTTACCGGCTTTCTCTTTGCCCTTGTTTCGATGGCCGCTAACTTCTTTGCGGGCGATCGGGTTCCCTGGGTGGCGCCCGTCGGCAAGACTGCCATGCTGCTCGGCACGGCACTATTTCTTGGTTCCTTGTCGCCACTAAGATTTCGCGTTGGGAGATTCCGGATCCCTTTCGTGATCCCTTACACCGTTCCGCTGGTCTGCGCTTCCGTGCTTTTCTATGGTGTGTTTCGGGAATCCGAGATCGGCGGCCTGCGTTCGATGGCGTTTTGCCTCCTCCTGGGCATCAGCTTCGGCGTAGGCACGATCTGGGACGGAAGGAAAGGACCTGTTCCCCGCTGGCTGGGCGTCGCGTGCAGCGGACTCTGTGGCCTTGGCGTCGTCTGGGCCTGCCACCTGCTCGGTCCCGGGCCAGCGCTCGACTATGCCGTGTCCGTCAATCTGTTGATGACCGTAATTTTGCTGGTCTTTGTCTTCCCACGCTTCTCCGCCGGGCTCATCCTCAGCGTCTTGGGCTTCTGGGCCTGGTCGCTTTCGTTCCTCAGGATCGTGCCCTGGACCGTCTACCCCGGAATCGACCTAAATCTCGCCCGCGGAATTGCCATCAGCCAGGTGGTAGCGGCGCTGGGCATGATCGTCCTCGCCCTCGAGGAGGAAATCGCCAGCAATCAAGCCGCCCGGGAATGCGAGGGCCGGGTCCGGCTGCAGCTCGAGGCGTATCTCAATCTTCTGCTGACACGCCGGAGAGTTGAGGACTTTGACCGACAGGCCTCGGATGTCTGCGAGATCGTGGTGAAACACAGCCGATTCACTCAGGCGGCGCTGCTGCTGGAGCGCGGGGGGCGGTACCGGCTCGCCGGCAGCGCGGGCCTCGACGCGTCTTTGGCCAACACTTTGGACGAAGTGGCGCATCGCATTCCCGCCGAGGGTTTTCTGGCGCCGGATTCCACTCCTGCGGCCGCCGGAAATACCATGACGCGCCGCCTGGACCTCACGCCATGGCTGCCTCCCGGCGATTCTGCGGAAAGCTTGCAACTCAGCCCGGTCTTCGCCGTGCCCATGTGGGGCCGCAGCCGCGCCGAGGGAGCGTTGCTGCTCAAAGGTCTGTGCACTGGTGGACGCCGTCCATCTGGCTCAGCTGACGATTCACCCAGCGCCGACGACCTGCTGCCGATCGAAATGCTCGTCACCCGGCTGCAAGCTACCCGCAACCAAACCAAGTTCTTCGAGAAGCTGATTGAGGCGGAAAAAGCGGAAAAATACGCTTGCGTGGGCCAACTGGCCGGCAACATCGCTCAACAATTGAGCAATCCGCTTACCGCGATTCTGGGTTATACCACGCTGCTCCAGGAGTCGCGAGCTCTGGACGCGAACGATCACAAAGCCGTGGCCGCAATCGCCGCCGAAGCTCGCCGCATTCGCACTAGCATCGTCAGCCTCTCGCGAATGCCGCGCGAGCAAGCGGACCTTCCCTCCTCCATCTCGGTCGGCGAACTGCTGGAGGAGATCGAACGGCTCTACAAGAACGAGTTCCAGCAGCGTTCCATCGAATTTCAAATGATCGTGGCGCCCGATCTGCCCAGGGTCCTTTGCGGCGCGCAGCAATTCCGTCAGGCGGTCGTGCATTGCCTGCAATACGCCATGGGCGCGGTGGAACGGGAGAATCCCGCGGCCCCACAGGGCCGGCCCAAGACCATCCGGCTTGAGGCCACCAGCCAAGGCGGGCTGGTGCAGGTCTCGGTGAGCCATTCCGGCCCCGGTTTCTTGCATCAGGAGCGCGCGTTCGATCCCTTCGTTCCTGCCCAAGCCGGCAACGAGACCGCAGGCCTCGGCTTGAGCCTCTGCGCTACCATTCTGACCGATCAAAATGGCCGCGCGTCGGCGGTTAACCTCGAACCCCAGGGCGCCGCCATCATTCTCGAGCTGCAAGCCGCCTGATCGCTCTCGTGCCCCATCCTTTTCGCGCTGTTTGCGAAAAGTGTGGTAAGGCAAGCCTGGAACCGGTCCAGACGAACCTCCCGCTCGTTTCGCGCGCCGGTAATCGCCTCGCAAATTACTACTGGGAACTGCTGGCAAACCAACAGAATAACCGCCGTCCGGCCCGCAAAACGGCTTTCAGGGCCACTCTCCTTCTCTCTGCAAACCGGCATACGCGCGCTGCTGCACGAGCCTCCGGTAATCGGGTTGGCCGTTACGATTCCGCAAGGCGATCGATACTTCCGCCACCTACCGCCGCAACTTCGCACTCGGTAACTGCACTGATTTCTTCGTAGAATGGCTATCACCTGACTGCTATCTCACCACTGCTGGCGTTTGACCGCAACGCAGCAACTTGCACCACTTGAAACGTTCCCCGCCTTGGAGACAAAACAGTGATCCAGTACCCGCGTTTCGTGGTTGTACTTTTTCTTGCCTTGGTTTCTCTCGCAGTTTCCGCTCGCGCGCAGCACGACGCAGCCGCGGCCCCACTCGCAGCGCCCATCTCCATCTTCAGCCGTGACTCGGGCGCCGGCCAGCCTTCTGCGACAGTCGGCGAGCAGCAGGCCATGCGCGATCTTGACGATATCGCGCGCCTCAGAAAAGCCGGCGTCCGCACCGAGTACGACCTGATGGATGCTTCGTGGTTCGCACCGGAGAGCGGCTATCGCACGCTGCGTCCCGGCGGCTGGCCGAACGGTCCCGACGCGTGGCTCGCCAGTTGCCGCGCACAGGACATTCGCCCCGGAATCCGCATAGGCGGCAACGCCATTGCCGCGCAAACGCCATCGGACCGGATTCCCGCAGCGTGGAAAGACTCACTCGGCGACGACGGCCGCAGCCTGTCTCTCTTCGAAGGCGGCTATCTATCCGACCTGATGTCCGCGCTGCAATCCTGGTACGACCGCGGCGTCCGCCTCTTCGATTTCGATTCGATCGATCTCGGCGCGGCAACACCGGCTGCGGCGGGCAAGCTGGGTCCGGCTGAGATCGCCTCCCGGAACGCGGCCGCATTCCGCCAGGCGCTCCAGGCTTTCGGAGATAAGAACCCCGAAGCCGTGCTGCTCGTCTCAACTCTACCCGGCACGGATGCGCATCTGGCTGCTTCATTGTTGGCGAGCGCGAATGCCGCGGGACAGAATCCGGCTCACACTCGCTCCATCCAACTTGGCGCCTTCACCCTGGTTTCGACGGGAGCTCTCAGCCAGCCCCAGTCGCTCCAAACTGATTTCTCGCGCACCCTCGACATCGAAGGCGACGAATTCGTTCGCCGCTTGGAACAGTCGGGCGTTGCGCTCGCACAGATCGAATCCAGCGGTTTCACCGCGAGCGGCGACGCCGATGCCGGCATGCACGCTTGGAAAGGCCCGTTCCTGCTCTCCATGGCGCGCGGCGGATGGGTCAATTCGCTTCACGGCGATCTTTCGCTCATTCGGAATGACGACGCCCGCTGGATGGCTCGCGTACAGCGCCTCTTTTTGGATCTCCAGCAGCGGGGTCATCTGCGCAGTTTCGGCGGCGCTGCAGGCAGCGGCCAGCCCTACGGCTTCGCTGCATCCAGTCCGCGCGGCTCGGTCTATGTCGTCGTGAATCCGGGCCAGGCCTCGGCGGCACTGGCGCTGCCCGCAGTCGGCCCCCGCCAGTTCAACCAGGCGAAAGGCCGCGTGCAATTTAGCGACGTGGGATTCACTCCGCGGCTCACCGGCAGCTCCATCGTTCTCGGTCCTGGCCAAATGGCCATGGTGGGCTACGGGGCCTTCGCGGGCTCCGTCTTCGACTTCGGCGTGGAGCGGGATGTGATCATTCCCCGCGATGTGAAGCCCGTTGAAGCCAACTTCTATTCCACCGAGACCGGCGCCCTGGTGGCCAGCTTCGAGCCGCCCATCGATGGTGTGGTGCGTCTGATCCTGCGTCCGCGCGCCTCCGGCGGCAAAGCGTCGCTTGATCCCGATTTCGACAGCGGCGGTCTGGGCAACAACGCCGCGCAGGCCGTTACTCTCGATGCCACGCAATACGGGCGGCCCATCCCCGTCCGCCTCGATAACGGCAATCGACTCCAGCACGGCATAGGGTGGATGGTCGGCGAAATCGACGTCGACGACCTCACGCCCGGCGTGCCGCTGGTGGTCCAATTCCACTCCAGCAACAGCGACATGGCCTCGCTCGAAGCCAGCGCCTACGCCGTCGAATATTGATTCCGGGGTGGCCGTCGACTTTCTTTTCGTTCGATAGCGATTTCAGCGTAAGTGAACCCAGCACCGCGTACCCAGGTCCCGCTAACCCGCCAGCTTGCTAACGTGCGCGCAAGCGCACGCCAACTTGCAGTCTCTGTCTTAACGGATTTGTTGTGTGGTCCGTCCCAGAGGGACGGTCGAGAATAGCCCAGGGTGAAACCCTGGGATGAGGTCGCCTTTAACACTGCAAGCCCCGGAGGGGCGGCCGATACAGTGATACAAATTCATGCGGCCAGAGATCCAGGCGAGCCTCCGCAGGGCCGCAAGCGGCCTCAGCGAGTCGCGGTCCGCAGCGGCGCCGACGGATCGCTTTTCAAATTGGTTACGCGGTTGTTTAGGAAGTACACTCGCGAGCCTCCATACCCGAAGACGTTCTCCGAAAAGAGCGAGGGAGTGCCCTGCACCGCGATCACAACGTCCTTCGATGAACCGATGCCGAAAGAGTGAACGCCGGGATCGACCATTGCGTCGGGCCAAAGCTTCACGCGAATCGAAGATACCGAATCGATCTTCCAGCCCACCAGGCTGTCGTTGCGAAAGGTGAACTCCGAATTCCCGAAGACCAGCTTGTCTTCTGTCGCGCTCGTCGGAGCCCCCAGGACTCCAATCACCTCGCTCTTACTCAGGCCCGCCGTGATGACGGGCAACACGCGAATCTTCGCCGTGCGTGCGGCTCCGGGCTGCTGTGTCGCGGGGCGCCGGGCGCCGGACGTCGCAACTTTGCCTTCTTGCGATGGTCGGCCTTGGGCCGGATTCGAAGCAGCACCGCCTGGATTCGGCGCTGGAGTGTTTGAACCCGCGACGCCGCTCATCTTGTCTTTCAGCTCCTGGATACTGCTGCGAACGCCCGTCTTGTACTCCGCGTAGACTTTTCCCGCACCCGGAGTCGACATCAACCTTGCTTCGAGAGGCTTGAACAGCATCCAAGCCACCACAACGCAGGTCGCCACCACTCCGCATCCGATCAGAAGCGGCACGGAAAGACGAGGCCGCCTGGCCGGAGCTTGGCTGTAGCCCAACTGTCGCTTCTTTCGGCCGCGCCTCTGACTCTCCTCGCCAGGGGCGATGTCCATTGGGACCTCGACTCGCTCACCCTCCGCCTCGCTGCGATACGGCGCGGCCTGCAGCGAGCTCCGAATCAGAAGAGAATACGCGTCTTCAATCGCCTGAAACTTCTTCTCGGCCATTGCCCTCATCGGGGTATTCTCTTGAAAACGCTCGGGGGCCCAGGCCTGGCCCTGCGCGTCGAATGCATTCTGTATCTCTTCGTTGCTGGCGCCGGCCTTCAGCTCCAGAACCTGCAGGGCATTGCATCGCGCACACCGGTCGCCGCTCTTCTCCGCTACGTTTCCGCACGCGCAAATCTTCATGGCAATCCGCTTGCCTCCGCGCCGAGCTTCGTTTTCGAGTGTGCTTCCATTATAGAGAAAACTCCATTGCGCCGGCATTTGGCGGCGGCTCAATTTGGGAGAGACTCCGCCTTCGAGGCGAAAACCCGCATCCCCTTGGGCGAATTGCGGCACGACTGCAATCGTGTCGATTCAAGACAGGTCCCAATTGAACCAACCGGATTTCTGGCCTGCACCAGGTCTCTGACCGCTTGATTTTGCACCTTGCTGGGGTGCCCCAGGTTCGGCGCGTCTTTGTTTTTGCGCCTAACCTGGGGTACCACAGACCTGAACAGGTTCGAATTCATCCGGTCAGAGACCTGGCGAATTCGTACAATTAAATCGGATGGCTTTTACCGAAAAATACGATGTAGCAGTAGTCGGCGCGGGCCACGCGGGCTGCGAAGCGGCTATGGCCGCGGCGCGCATGGGCCTGAAGACCGCGCTCATCACAATGAACCTCGACCTCATCGCCCAAATGAGTTGCAACCCCGCGGTCGGCGGCGTGGCCAAGGGCCATCTGGTCCGCGAGGTCGACGCGCTGGGCGGCATCATGGGCGAAGTCGCCGATGCCGTCGGCATCCAGTTCCGCCTGCTGAACTCCTCGCGCGGTCCCGCCGTCTGGAGCCCGCGCGCCCAGTGCGACAAGCAACTCTACCGCGTGAAGATGCGCGAAGTGCTCGAGTCTCAGCCCGGCCTTCATATCCGTCAGGCGGAGGTCGTCGATCTCGTGATTGATGATCGGGAACAGGCAACAGGGAACGGGGAACAGGGAACAGAACTCGATGGACTAGGGACTAGGGGCTTAGGGACTGAGAGACTGCTGGGTGCCCCAAGTCCCTCGCATTTCGGGACCTGGGATACCACCCCCGCAGGCCAGTCTCTCCCGGAGGGAGACATCGAGAATAGCCAAGGGTGGAACCCTGGGAATGAGCCCGCACAAGAATTGCCGCGCCCAGTAGGGCCGCGACGAGAAGGCCGCGTCGTTGGCCTGAAGCTGCGCGACGGGCGGCGGCTAATGGCAGGGGCGACGATAATCACCACCGGCACTTTCCTCAACGGCCTCATCCACTGCGGCGAAGAGCGCTACCCGGCAGGTCGCAGTGGCGAGCCCGCGAGCGTCCTCCTAGGCGAAGCGCTCCGCGCTCTCGGGCTTCGCACTTGCCGGCTCAAGACAGGGACGCCGCCGCGCCTCGACGGACGCACCATCCAGTGGGAGAGGTTCGAAGAGCAGCCCGGCGATGCCGATCCCACGCCTTTCAGTTTTCGCACCAAGAAGATCGTGCAGCCGCAGATCAGCTGTCACATCGCCTTCACCACGCCGGAGACGCTGCGCCTCATCCGCGAGAACGTCCATCGCTCGGCCATGTATTCGGGCCGCATCGAAGGCATCGGCCCTCGCTACTGCCCTTCGATCGAAGACAAGATCGTCAAGTTCCCTGACAAAACCCAGCACCAGTTCTTCCTCGAGCCCGAGGGCCTGAACACGCACGAGGTCTACGTGAACGGCATGTCCACCTCCCTGCCCATGGAGGTGCAGTGGCAGATCGTTCACTCCATTCCCGGCCTCGGAGAGGCTGAGATGCTGCGCCCCGGCTACGCCATCGAATACGACTCGGTCGATCCCACCGAGCTCGACCGCACGCTGCGCGTGAAAGCCTTCACCGGCCTCTATCTCGCGGGCCAAATCAACGGGACGAGCGGCTACGAAGAAGCCGCCTGCCAGGGCATCATGGCGGGCATCAACGCCGCGCTCTGGCTCAAGGGCGAGGCGCCGTTCACCATGGATCGCACCGAAGGCTACACCGGCATCCTCATCGACGACCTGATCTCGAAGGGCACCAACGAGCCCTATCGTATGTTCACCTCGCGCGCCGAGTTTCGCCTGCACCTGCGCATCGACAATGCCGACCGCCGCCTCACGCCGCATGGCCGCCGCCTCGGCCTCATCGACGACGAGGCCTGGGCCGCCTACGAGCAGAAGCAGGCGCGCATGGCCGCGCTCGCAGCGCTCCTCACCAACGGAAAAGTCGATCCCGAGAAGCTGACGCGCGCCGGACTCGGCGATCAACCCGCCTTCGCCGGCCTCACCTGGGCGCAGCTCCTCAAACGCCCTGAAGTCGCCATCGAGCCGCTGCTCCTCGCACTCCGCGGCGATCTCGCCCGCGACCCGCTTCTGGCCGGTTTCGCCTCCACACTCTGTCATCCTGAGCGAAGGTTGTCGCGCCCCAGCGCGGCAGCCGAAGTCGAGGGACCTGCATTTGCTTTTTCTGCCACCGCACCCGAAGACTCCTCCGCCGCGATCGCCCGCGCCGCCCGCCGCAACGAGGCCCGCGCCGTCGAAACCGAAATCAAGTTCGCTGGCTACCTCGAGCAGCAGAAGAAGTCCATCGCAAAGCTCAAGGCCGCAGAAGCCGTCGCCATCCCCGATTGGCTCGAGTACGGCGCCATCAGCGGGCTCTCGCGCGAGATGCGCGAGAAGCTCGAGCGCATTCGCCCCATCACCATCGGCCAGGCCAGTCGCATCCCGGGCGTCACGCCCGCCGCGCTCTCGCTCGTCCACGTCTCCATTAGGCTGCAAAGCGCCCGCCGCCGCGCCACCGCCTGATCTCGCACCTGCAAACTCCGGGTGTGGGTTCCCAACCCTCGCGGAGCTCTTGTTTTGCCGACAGAGTGAGTGCAAGACTGACTTGCTGACTCGCCGACTTGCTCTCCGCGCGTATCATTCCCCTATGAATCTCTCAGCAATCCAATCAGCGCTGCGCGACGCTGCGCTCGACGGCTGGCTCTTTTACGATCATCATCATCGCGATCCCGTAGGCGAACGCATCCTCTCGCTCGACCCCAGCGCCCACATCACGCGCCGCTGGTACTACTACATCCCCACCCAGGGCGATCCGCGCAAGCTCGTGCACCGCATCGAGCACGGGCGCCTCGACGCGCTGCCCGGCTCAAAGGGCCTTTACTCAAGCTGGCAGGAGTTGCACGCCGGCCTCAGCGCCATGCTCGCCAATGCCCGGTGTATCGCCATGCAGTACTCGCCGAACAACGACATTATGTATGTCTCCATGGTGGATGCGGGGACGGTCGAGTTTCTGCGCAGACTGGGAAAGGAGATCGTCAGCTCCGCCGACCTGGTGAGCCGGTTCGAAGCCGCGCTGACCAAGCAGCAAGTCGCCAGCCACAAGGCTGCGCAAAAGGCCATCGACGAAATCGTCGCCGAAGGCTGGAAAGAGATTGCCCGCCGCCTGCGCCCGGCGAAAGGCAAAAAGGCGGCAGCTTACACCGAGTTCGACCACAGCCAGTGGCTCGCCAACGCCATGCGCCGCGCCGGCCTCGTGTGGGAGAACGGCCCCGACGTCAGCGTCAATGCCAACACCTCCGACTCGCACTACGAGCCCACTGCAGCCCGCTCCTCGCCCATCCGCAAAGGCGATTTCCTTCTCGTTGACATCTGGGGCCGAGTCGACAAGCCCGGGACGATCTTTTACGACATCACCTGGACCGGCGTCGTGGGCCGGGAGCCCAGCGAGCGCGAGCAGCAGATCTTCTCGATCGTCTGCAAGGCGCGCGACGCGGCCATCGCCCTAGTCGAGCAGGCCTTCGCGCAGAACCGGCCGATCCGCGGATTCGAGGCGGACGACGCCGCGCGGTCGGTGATCCGCGCCGCCGGTTTCGGCGAGTACTTCACGCACCGCACCGGCCACAACATCGCGCAGGAGCTGCACGGCGCGGGCGCGCACCTCGACAACTTCGAATCTCGCGACGCGCGCCGCATCCTGCCCAATACCTGCTTCTCCGTCGAACCCGGCATCTACCTGCCCGAGTTCGGCGTGCGCAGCGAGGTAAACATGCTCACCGCCCCCGGCAAAGCCTGGGTGACCGGCCGCGCTCAGAAGGAATTGGTGAGCATTTGAGGTGGCAGCATGGCTCAGCGCGCGACGTTGGTCAGCTGAATTGCTAGCCCCGCCAACACCGCTAGCTCCGCTAACCCCGCACTGGTCCCCTGACACCCGAACCCTGAACCCTGCTCTTGTATAGTCAATAAGGAATGGCCACCCCTCCAAACAGACCTGCTGTGGCGGGCAAGCCTGCCGCGGCGAAACAAGGCCAACAAGGTTTCGTCTATCTGCCGCTGATCGCCGGATGGCTCGTGCCCGGCGCCGGCCACTTCCTTCTCGGCAAATGGGGCCGCGGTGCGCTGCTCGCCGTCTCCATCCTCGCCATGTTCATCATGGGCTTGGCGATGCAGGGCAAGCTCTACACCAGCGCGCAGGACATTCTCGATCTGCTTGGCGTGGCCGGCGACCTGGGCAGCGGCATTTTCTATATCGTCGGCCGCGCCGCAGGCTGGGGCAGCCAGCCGGTACAAACCACCATCGCCGACTACGGCACCAAGTTCATCGTAGTGGCCGGCCTGCTCAACGTCATCGCCGCCGTCGATGCGCACAACTTACGCACGGGGAGGAAGAGCTAGTGTTTCACCCCTCCCACTTCACCGCGGTGCTGCTATTCGCGCTGTGCGCCTCCACCGTTTTCGGCATCACCATGCGCGACACGCCGCCCAAGATGGTCCGCTATGGCGCCTACTGCTTTGTCCTCTTCGTCGGCTCGGCCATCCTGCTCAGTTGGGTTATGTTCCTCATCGCGCGCTGAGCCGCCGCTGCGCAAACCAACCGCCACATTCGCACATGCGTCGTTTACGTGCTCTTCGGGCTCCATGGTTTTTCTTGACATAACTATCTAATAGATGTATCTCTATTAGATCAATGGCGCGCCGCTCCAGCTCCAGCAGAGAAGTGCTCTTGGGACTGCTTTCGATCCAGCCCATGTCGGGCTACGATCTGGGCCAGGCTATTCGCGCCTCCATCGGCTTTTTCTGGAACGAGAGCTACGGCCAGATTTACCCCAGCCTAAAGAGGCTCGCGGCCGCAGGGTTGGTTCACGCCAAGGCGGAGAAGCAAAGAGGCAAACCCGACCGCCAAGTCTATTCAATTACCGGCAAGGGCCGCGCGCACCTGGCTGCGTGGCTCGCTCTTGCGCCACAGCCTGAGATTCCGCGCAACGAGCTGTTGCTCAAACTGTTCTTCGGCGCGCGCGTCTCTCCGGCGATTATGGCCGGCTTTGTCGAGCGCATGGCCGAGGGAGAGCGCGCTGTCCTACGCAAGATCGAGAAAGTAAGAGACGTCGAGATTGCGCAGCTTCAGCATCTCCCCGACGCGCCGTATTGGCAGATGACCGCGCGCTTCGGCCAGCTTGAGCTGGAAGCGCACCTTCGGTGGGCCGGAGAGACGCTGGCCGCGCTGCGTGCGATCGCCAAACGGCGACCAACAGAATCGAAAACGGAAAATCGGGCAGGGCGTCATCTTCGGCTTCTTTCATGCTTATCAGGGATGGAAGAGTGTCACCGTCATCTGCGTTCTCGGCGTGCTTTTCGGTGTGCTGGCAGCTTGGCGCAAAAACCTCCGTGTCAACATCGTTTCTCATGCCTTGACCGACTTCTGGGAGGGCTGGCTCAAGTTCGTTGTCTGGCATTAAGCTCGAACTTCTGATCGCTGACCACCGACCACTGAGAACTTTGAACCGGCTCCGACACCTGCCCTCCACACTTCAACGGCACTATAATCGCCCCAATGCCTTTTCTCGGCGATCCGCGGCGGCGGTCGATGGTCCTGTTTGCAGGCGGAGCCATCCTTCTGGCCGCCTTGCTGATCGCGCTGCAGGCATTCAACCTGTCCGAGGTCCGGTTTCTCAATCCCGCAACCTCCGGCGAGACGCTCGCCTCCGTCGGCCTGATCGTGCTGGCCTTCTTGCTGCTTCTGTTGATGTTGACGCTGCTCTTCCGCAACATCCTCAAGCTCTACGCCGATGAAAGCGCCAGCGCTTTCGGTGCGCGGCTGCGCACGCGCTTGGTGATCGGCGCGGCGCTTATCGCGCTCATTCCCGCGGTTTGCATGTTCCTATTCAGCTTCTTCCTCATGAACCGGTCCATCGACCGCTGGTTCACGCAGCCCACTACCGACCTGCGCGATGACGCGGACCGCGTGATTCTGGAGTTGGCGCAGTATGCCACGCGCAATGCCCATGTCGAAGCGGAATCGATTGCCGCGTCAGGCGCTCCGGATCGCGAGCCTGCGCAGCTCCAGCAGGAACTCGGCTCGCATCGCGTAACGCTCGATGGTGGGTTCGCGGTCGTCTATGACAAGGATCGCCGCGAAGTGGCCGGGTTCCAGGCGCCGCTCGATTCGAGCCCCGCAAGCCTGGTCACCTGGTTCGGCGATCAGAATAAAGAAGGTACGCTGCTTCAAGGATCTCTTTCGCAAATTCTGCTTCCCGCGGCACAGCGCAGCGATGAGAACGTTCTGCGCGTGGCCGGCCGCGAGTACGCGCTCGGTATGTCGGCCACGGCTTCTGGCGCCGTGGTCGTTGTGGCGCTGCCCGTGCCCCAAGGCCTTAGCCAGACCACCGGGCAAATCCGATCCGGCGTGGCGGAATACAGGCAGCTTCTTCGTTCCCGCAACCGCATCCGCACCGCCCTCACCTTGTTGCTGCTGGTGATCGTCGTGCTGGTGTTTTACTGCAGCATGTGGCTGGCTCGCTTCTTATCGAAGCAGATCACTCGCCCGGTCGAGGCTCTGGCCGACGCCATGGATGAAATCGCCGCCGGCAAATACGAGCATCGCGTCTCGGCCCCGGCTACAGGCGAAATGGCCGACCTGGTTCGCTCGTTCAACAATATGGCGGCCGACCTCGACGCCAGCCGGAAAACGGCTGTGAGCGCGCAGGCGCAGCTCACGGCGGCCAATCGCGCCGTCGAGGAGCGGCGGCGT
>Ga0187784_10000524_pt1 | contig 28191 bp, 23 predicted proteins | sample 1015_SJ02_MP15_2_FD_132964 | JGI IMG/M metagenome (GOLD analysis project Ga0187784, IMG submission 132964) | Tropical peat soil microbial communities from peatlands in Department of Meta, Colombia - 1015_SJ02_MP15_20_MG | ecosystem: Environmental > Terrestrial > Soil > Wetlands > Peat | place... | reverse complement strand
CCGGTTTCACGTGATCGATGTGTTCGTGCGGCCGCTGCCCGTGGTCGCTCCCGAAGAGAAGCGCAGCCTGCGCGGCTTCAATGTGGCCCACGCAAGCGCCGGTGGCATGGACTTTCTTGCCGTCTCCGATGTCAACGCCGACGTGTTGGGCGCGTTTGTCGCGAGGCTCGCCGCAGGCTCGCCCGGGCGCTAGCCGTAGCACAGCGATCCACGCCGGCAGATCGAGTATCAAGCAGGCTTGAGCGTGCTTTTGACCTCAGCCCACGCATCTATCCGTGAAGGCGTTGAAGGCCCATCACCCGGGGCCGCGGCGACTTGGCAATGAGGCAGACGCAACCCGCCGGGCGAGATTTGACTTCGAACGCACACCGTGAGGTCCGGAAGGCGGCTGACCAGATTGAGCGATTGGCGTAGCAGCCGTCAAAACGAGCCGGCGGTCCGCCTGCAGCCGGGAAGTTTGAGCCACGTTTCGTCTTCGTTGCGCTTTGCTCTTTGAACGATGCCTCAACCATCGCGGCGGCCCGACTCGGCACGGCCGACGGGCGCGAGGCGACGACAAGGAGCAGCCATGAAATGCCATTTGCTAATCGCGTGTTGGCTCTACCAGGGGGGCACTCGCGGCGACGCCTCCGGCGGTACCGCACGACTCCGTCCATGGGACGGTCTCTCTCAAGGACATCGACGTCGCGTCGGCGGCGGGGACAGCGGAGGCGATGAAGCGCATCGTGAGGATGGCTCAACACCTCTGCAGCACCTTTGGCAATACTTCGCGGATCTCGGATCGGGAGACGACGGCAGATTGCGTCCGAGACGCCGTTGCAGAGGCGCGAGGGCGTCTGTCTGCCACGACCGCTGCGCAGCTCGCATCGCGCTGAGCGCCACCGCAAGTGCCATGTGCGTTTGGCAGTCTCAATAACGGATCCGTGCATTAGAATTTCGCCGTAAACGCGACGAACAACTGCCGGCCGAAGATGTCACAGGCGCCCGACGTGTTCGCGGCGCCGCCCGCAATCAATCCCGCCCGGCAAAGCTTCCCGGATGCGGCCGGCGCCGCCCTTGCAGCGGTCACTCGAGATCGCATTATTATAGCTGCCAGAGACCTCACCCAGATCATGTCCCCTGCTTGCCCTCTCCGGGTGCAGGCAGGCCGACCTTGCGGCAGAAGGCCGCGAAGCGCGGATCGTCCTTGTAGCGCAGGATGAAGGGGTCGAAGAGGAGATTGCCGATACCCGCATCGCGATTGCTCCAAGCCCGATCGAGCCACTCGAAGGTGGCCCTGGCATCGTTACGCAGTGCGTAAACCACCGCGATCTGGTAAGCGGCAATGCCGGCATCCTTCTCGATCAGCGTCCTGAGCGCTGCCTCGGCCGCGCTCCGGTTACCTCCGATCTGCCGCGCCAGGGCGAGCGCTTGGTCCTGCCACGGTCCCGGAGGCTCCTGCTGCGCGGCGGCGAGCGCCGCCGGCGCATCACCGCGCTGGATCTCGATGATCGCAAGCTGCTGGTGAGCCTCGACCGCACGGGGTTGCAGCTCGATGGCCCTGCGGATCGCCTGCTCGGCCTCATCGAGGCGGTTGAGTCCCGATAGATACGTGGCGAGCCAGGAGTACCACGTGGCCCGCAGCGGCTCGGTGGCGAGCGCTTGCCGGGTAAGCTCGATCGCCCGCTCCACCTGACCGAAATATGCGAGCTGGAGCCCGAGATAGAACTTCGCCTGACCGTCATTCGGCGCGAGCGCTAGCGCACGGCGATACTCCACTTCCGCTCCCCGCCAGTCGAAGTCGGCGTTCTGAAGGAGATAGCCCCGGGCAATGCGCGCTGCCGCCAGGTCCGGCGCGAGGACGAGCGCGCGCTGCGCCGCCGCGCGCGCCTGCTCATACGCCTCCTGCGCCGATGGGCCCTCGAGGAATGCCAAACCCAGGCTGGTCGAGACCCAAGACAGCCCGCTCCAGGCGAGCGCATAGCGCGGATCGAGCTTGATCGCCTGCGTGTAATACTCGATCGCCTTGCGATCATCGGGTTCCGTGTTACGCGAATTGTAGAACCGAGCCTGCAGCACCGCGTTGTAGGCCTCGAGGCTGCCCCCGGGAGGCCGGTCGCTCTGCGCCGCCGCATGCTCACCCGGCAGAAGCTTCGCCTTGAGCGCCCCCACTACCGAGCGGGTGATCTCATCCTGCAGCGCAAATAGATCCTGATAGGGCCGATCGTAGCGCTCCGACCACTGTGTGCTTCCGTCAGCGGTGTCGATGAGCGCGGCGCTCACTCGAATCATGTCGCCCGACTTGCGCACGCTCCCCTCCAAGAGGTGCGCAACCCCGAGCTTCCCACCGATGCTGCGGCTGTTTTCCTTGGAGTCCCGGAACTGGAACGAGGAGCTACGGCCGATCACCTTCAGCGCCGGGAACTGCGCGAGCGCCGTGATCAGATCCTCCGAGATCCCGTCCGAGAAGTACTGCTCGCTCGCCTCCCCACTCTCGTTCGCCAACGGCAGCACCGCGATCGAGAGGGCCGGCGGGTGAAATGGCGCTGCGAGCACCGGGGGGCTCGCCCGGCGATGCTCGAGCGCATAGGTGCCGATGGCAAGGACCGCCACAGCCGCCAGCGCGCTCACCCCGATCATGGGTCGATTGCGCCGCACGAACTTCCTGAGCCGGTACGACACCGGCGCCCGCCGCGCCCGAATCGGCCGGTGCTGCAGATACCGCTCCATATCCTCAGCCATCGCCTTGGCGCTCTCGTAACGCTCAAGGGGCTCCATTGCGAGTGCCTTGAGCGTGATCACATCGAGATCGCCCCGCAGTTCCTGAGCGAGCTTTTCTTGCGTCGTGCCCCGAGCGGCTGCCGCACCCTCGGCCAGCTGGGTGCTCGGCTTCTTCACCTCGACCGTTGCGATTGCTTGCTCCAGCGCCCCCAGCGATGCGCCGCCCTTGAGCTGATACGGCCGCCCGCCGCTCAAGAGCTCATAAAGCACCACTCCCAAGGAGTAGATGTCGCTGGTTGCGTCAATGGATTCGCCCTTGAGAAGTTCGGGGCTCGCATAGTCGGGGGTGAGGGCTCGACCATAGACGCTCGTGAGCTGGGTCTCCTGAGCTTCCTCGGCCAGAAGCTTCGCGACGCCAAAGTCGAGGAGCCGCACTTGACCCGATTCGGTGACGAGGACATTCGAGGGCTTGATATCCCGGTGAATCACCTGCTTCTCGTGCGCGTATTGCAGCGCCTCGAGGATATGGAGGAAGAGTTTTAACCGCTCGCCAATCCCGAGCTTATGCCCATCACACCAGGAGGTAAGCGACTGCCCCGGCACATACTCCATCGCAAGGTACGGCAGCCCCTGAGCATCTACGCCCCCATCGTACAGTCGGGCGATGTTCGGATGCTCGAGCTTGGCGAGGATGTCGCGCTCGCGAGAGAATCGCTCCTCAAGATCCTTGCGCAGCCGGCTCACCATCGGGAGCTTCAACGCCACTTCCCGCTTGAATGCCCCATCGGCCCGCTTGGCAAGCCACACTTCGGCCATCCCACCCGCACCCAAGAGCCGCACCAGTACGTAGGGACCCACCGGCCGGCCGGGTTCGAGGCCGCTCGCTGGCTGCGGGCCGAGTAGGTTGGCGGCGGCCGGGGTGTTCAAGAAGCCGCTGCCCGCTGCCGTGAATGCGGTGAGCAGCGAGGCGACCTCCTCGCCCAGCCGTGGGTCCTTGGTTGTGAGCTCGCTCAGGTAGACGCGGCGCGAGTCCTCATCGAGTGCCAACGCCACATCGAGCGCCGCTTTCACCTCCCGCCAGCGCGCCGGCGTCATCTCCCCGGCGCTCATTCGGCGGGCATCTCCCGCCGGCGCGCGCTGTGCTCGAGCTTCAGTGCCAACGCCTGCTCCCCCGAATCCCCCCCGCAAAGATAGCGCGTTGATCAGGGGTCGAGCCAGCGCGTGGACTCGTACGCCTCTGATCCGGCGCTCGCGGTGTTTCGCTCATTGAGCTTGTCAGCTGCAGCCACGACTCAAGACCGGTCGTCTGCCCCAGCCAGGCGGCCGCAGCGCCCACTTGAGGTGGCGGCGATAAGTCGCGGCCTGCTGCGGCGCTGGCGAAGGCTTAGGACGCAGCGACCTCGACGGTGGGCTGCGGCTGCTGCGCGCCGAGGTACGCGGCGAGGTGTGCACTTAGGTCGCGTGCATCATCGCCGACACCATCGATCAGCGTCGACTTGCGGCGCCGAAGAAACGGGAGGCCGAGCACGTAGAGGCCTGGCGCGCCGGTGACGACACCACCCTCGTGCACGAGGTTGCCTTTGCGGTCGAGCGCCGGCACCCGCAGCCATCGATAGTCCGCACGGAAGCCGGTAGCCCAGAGGATCGTGCGAATACCGCGCTTGGCGAGATCGAGTCCGAGCGGCGGCACTGCATCGACCACCGTGGGCGCGAAGCGATGCACGGGCTCCAGGTCCCGATCGATGCCGCGCTCGGTCGCCCATCGATCGAACGTGTTGAGTAGGCGGTTCAGCTTCAGGTCGGCAAGCTCGCACACGTTGCGAAGCGAGCCGGAGAGCTGCAGCTTGCCCTCGCGCACGCCGGCCACACGCCCGACGAGATGCACGCCGATCGCGCGCAGCGCATTGAGGTCGATGTCGCGCCGGTCGGTATACCCGGCGATCTGGAACGACGGCAGGTTACGTGCGCGGTTGAGATTTTCCACCTGGTCGAAGGTCTCGTCGTTCAGGCCCGTGGCGTCCATCCACCACTGGATGTCGCGGCCACGATAGGTGCGCGGCGCGCGCACGTGCTCGCCGACGGCGAGCGTGACGTCGCGACCGGTGCGGCCAATCTCGTCAGCCAGCTGCGCGCCAGTGGCCGCGGCGCCGACCACGAGGATGCCCCCCTCGGGCAGTTCAGGCGGTCCGCGGTATTGCGTTGGCGTGATCTGGGCGATATCGGGCGGCAGCGCGCGGGCGAGTTCCGGTACCCGTGCGACATTGAACGCGCCCGTGGCGATCACGACGGCGCGGCAGCGCCACGCACCCTCGCCCGATTCGACCTCGTACCCATCGTCACGCGCACGGACCGCGGTCACCGGGCAGCACAAGCGCAATGGTGGCGCGACGTGCCGCGCGTAGGCCTCGAGGAAGTCGATCGTCTCACCGAGCGTGCGAAAGCCGTCGGGTTGGTCGCCCTCATAGCCGAAGCCAGGGAGTCGGCTCTGCCAATTGGGCGTCAGCAGCGTGAGGGAATCCCAGCGCTCCGTGCGCCAGGTGTTCGCCACCTCGCCACCGCGTTCGAGTACGACGTGGTCGATGCCTCGCCGCGCGAGCCACCAGCTCATTGCGAGACCAGCCTGACCGGCCCCGATGACGACCGTCGTCGTGCGCATCGCAGCGCCGTTCCTGCGCGCGGGTTGCCTCAGGCGACCTCGACCGTGACGTTGGTCGGGTTGGTGATAATGTCGTATACCGCCGACCGCTTCTGCGACTGCGCGACGATCGCCCTGATGTCCTCCGGCGAGGCGTCGGCCTCAATCTTGTACGTCACCTTGATGCCGTCGAAGCCGTTGCGCACGTCTTCGTCGACGCCGAGGATACCGCGGATGTCCATGCCCGCTTCGAGCGTGGCCGAGACCGAGTGCAGTTGCACCTTACGCGCCTGCGCCACCGCCGCCACGCCGGCCGTCAGGCAGCTAGCGAGGCCCGCGAGCACGATCTCCACCGGTGTCGCGGCGTTGTCTTCGGCCGCGAACACCTCGGGATGGTCGGCTTCAAACGTGAAGGGCTTCTTGTGCTTGTGTTCGGCACCGAGTCCGTAATAGGTCTCGACGGTCGAGCGGCTGTGCGTACCCTTGATCCACTTGACGCTCGCGCGCCATTTGAATTGGGCGGCCTCGGGCGCCTGCTTGAGCGCCTGCTGCGCGCCGAACAGCGCGGCGACATTGACGCCGTTGTCGACCTCGGCCTTGGCGGCGGGCGGTTTCTCGGCGGTAGCGGTGGTCATGCTTGCCTCCTCAAGAATCGTTATGGGATCGGTCGATGACACTGGCGTCGAGACTATCGGGTCAGGCGCCGACCTAACTTCTTCATCTCTCGCCTCCCCCGCATCTCGCTAGCGTAACCAGCAGCCGCGGCGCGCGCAACGAAGCGTTTGAACTATGCTTAGTCACTTCTCTTCTATGATGGATCGGACCCCGTGCGACTTGAGGGAGACGCGGCGCATTCGATTCTCATTCCGGCACCAGGTGCGCACGCTCACTACGCGTGCCGCCCCGCTCGGGCGCACCGTTTGTCTCAACTCAGATCTTGGCGACCAGTTGTGCGCACGATCCGGGCACGGTGTCAGCCCGTGAAACCCTGCGGCATACCTGATCCATCGACGTACGGATCTCACCCAGCGCGCCGGCATGGACCCCGCCATTACCCCACTCATGCAGATGCGCGAAGAGTGAGTCGAGCGCGCGCCGGTTGCGCCCGTGAATCGAGTCCCCGTCCTCAAGCTCCCGGAGCAGCTGCAACGTGGTGTTCCGAATCGCAGTTTCATCGTCCGGGCGAAGGCGGATGAGAGCGAGCACGTAGCGCGAACCCCACTGGGTGCGCGTCGCCTGTCCCTGAGAATCGAGATAGGAACGGGCGAACCAATCGATAGCGGCCTCCTTGTGTCCGCGCTTCTCCTCGAGCGCGCCGAGCTCGCTCATGTAGTAGTAAGGTGTCGCTGAGGTCTTGACCTCGCCGGCCAGAACCGCATAGCTGCGCTCCTCGTCTCCGAGCTGCTCCAACAGATTGAGCACCTCGTTGACCGCCGCAGTACGTGCGTAAGGCTCATGCACCTGGGTGAGCACGAGCTCGGCCCGCTGCAGAGCCTGATCTGCCATCACCTGCGGAGCCTTTCCGGAGGGCTCGAGCGCCTGGACCACGGCGAGCTTCTTGGTGAGCGCCCAGAGTTGGCTCGGTGTGGAGTAGCGTGAGTCCGAGGCGAACTCGTCCATCAGACCGACGTATCTATTCTCCAGGTCCGCCGTGTGTGCGGGGTCGAGTCGTGCCGCCGCCACGAAAAACCCCTCTGGGAGCTCGAGAAGCGTCTCGCCGAACTCATGGGCGACCGGATCGGCGAGCAATGGCAGCGTGCGCTGGACCAGCGCCGCCAAGCGCGGGCTGGGAGGCTTACCTGCCTTCAGGTCCGCTGCATCCAGCTTGACCGCGGCCGCCGCCGCCGTGAGCTCGAGTCGTGCGCGCTCGACCTTGGCAGCCGGGGGACATCGCTCCGCGCCACGCGCAATCAGGTCCGAAAGCTGCGCGAGCGCCTGCGGCTGCTCGTCGCTGAAGATCCATGCATCATCGAGTTCCCAGCCGTTGTAGGCGAGTATCCGGCATTCATCATCGCTCAAAGAGGCGCTGTTGCCCTTGACCGAGGCAAGGATGTCCTCGATCGGCCGAACGGCCCCGATGCCCGCACCCAGCACTTCGGCGTAGCGGCCGAGATCCATGCCGCCGGAAACCCGCTCGATCTCGCTTCGATCGCTGCGCAGGTTGAGCACGGTCGGATAGCCGATCACGTGAAACCGATCGGCCCAGCGCTGGGCATCGGGCGCATCGCCGTCGAGGTACACGGGTACGTAGAGCGTGAGCCGATCGAGAAAGTCCTTGCGCCGAAAGATCGTTGCCTTGAGCTCCTGGCACGGCGGGCACCACACTGCCCCGAAGTAGACGAAGACCGGCTTGCGCTGCTCGCGCGCCAGATCGAACGCTGCAGCGGGTTCGCCTTCGAACCAAGCGACGCCGCTTGGCCGCGAGGGGTGCGCGGCAAGCGCGCGCGGCGCGGAGGACGCAGTCGCATTCGTCTGAGCGCGACCGCAGGCCGCCAGCAGCGTCGCCGCGGCGAGGAGGAGCGCAAGCGCGCAAGCGCAATGCCCCGGCGTTATTGAGTGTCCGCTCATGTTTGGCCCGCCCCGCGGATTATTCCAGAGCCAGGACATCGGTAGAAGGTCTTTGATCCCCCCCGGTACGCATAGGGGCTACATTCTGTTAGACAGCGGAGTGCGCTTTCGGGCACTCTCCTATTACTCAAATGCCCCGACTGCTACACCTGCTCATGGCCGCGCCCTGTCGATTAGTCGCTTTGGCATGCCTGTCCAATGCCTACCCCTGAACCCCCCGGTTTCGAAACCTTGAGTCTGCACGCCGGCCAACGGCCGGGCCCCGGGGCGCGCGCCGTGCCGATCTATCAGACGACCTCTTACGTGTTCCAGGATACGGAGCATGCCGCGGCGCTCTTCAACCTGGAGGAGCCGGGGCACATCTACTCGCGGATTTCGAATCCCACCGTCGCGGTGCTCGAGGAGCGGTTGGCGGCTCTCGAGGGCGGCGTCGGCGCCGTGTGCACGGCGAGTGGAATGGCTGCACTTCATGCAGCGATCACGACTCTCGCAAGCGCAGGCGACCGCCTGGTTGCATCCGCCTCCCTCTATGGCGGCACCATGAGCCTTCTCTCGCACACGCTCCCTCGGTTCGGGATCTCCACGACCTTCGTGCGGCCACGCGATCTGGACGGCTTTCGCGCCGCCGTCGGTCGCTCCACACGGTTGGTGATTGCAGAGTCCATCGGCAACCCGGGACTCGAGGTGCTCGACATCCCGGCAGTTGCCTCAATTGCACACGAAGCAGGGGTACCGCTACTCATCGATAGCACGTTCACGACCCCTTATCTTTGCCGACCATTCGACTTCGGCGCGGATCTGGTGATGCATTCGCTGACCAAGTGGATCGGCGGACACGGAACGACGATAGGTGGCGCCATCATCGATGGGGGTCGCTTCGACTGGGAAAAATCCGGTCGGTACCCCACGCTGACCGAGCCGTATCAACCGTACCACGGAGTAGTTTTCAGCGAACAGTTTGGTCCCGCCGCATTCATCATGCGAGCGCGCGTCGAGGGTTTGAGGCAGTTCGGCGCATGTCTTGCCCCGATGAGTGCCTTTCAGTTACTGCAAGGCGTTGAGACCCTGGGCATCCGCATGCAGAGGCATTTGGAGAACACCAGCAAAGTGCTCGAATTCCTCTGCAGTCAGGAGGCGGTCGCATGGGTGACTCATCCAAGCCTTGATTCGCACCCGGACCAGACGATCGCGAAGCGGCTCCTGCCGCGCGGCGCCGGGTCGATCGTGAGCTTTGGCATCAAAGGCGGCCGAGCGGCCGGGCGCCGGTTCATCGAGGCGCTGCGATTGGCGAGTCATCTCGCGAATGTCGGGGACGCACGCACTCTCGTCATTCATCCCGCTTCCACCACCCACCAACAAATGTCATCTGAAGAGCTCGCTCGAGCGGGGATCGGCGAGGATATGGTCCGACTGTCGGTCGGTCTCGAGTCTGCCGATGACATTCTTCGAGATCTTTCGACCGGCCTGCGCGCCTCGCAGCGCGGCCGATCCTAACGATGCAAACCGAACTGCGCGGATCGAGCGCTTTCGCCGCAACCGGGGGCAAAGCCTTCGATCCCGCACGTCCTGCCCTCGTATTGGTCCACGGCGCAGGACTCGACAGCAGTGTCTGGGCTTTGCATAGCCGCTGGTTTGCTTTTCACGGCTGGTCCGTGCTCGCCGTCGACCTTCCTGGACACGGCCGCTCTTCCGGACTGCCGCTCGAGTCCATCTCCTCCATGGCCGATTGGGTGATTGATCTCACCCGGCAGGCAGGCGCCGAGCAATACGTCCTCGTGGGCCATTCCATGGGTGCCCTCATCTGTCTCGAGGCCGCAGCACGAGTTCCGGAGCGAGCGAGAGGCCTCGGCCTCCTAGGCGCGGCGGTGCGAATGCCGGTACATCGAGACCTCCTCGCCGCCGCTCGGGTTAACGCCCACAGCGCGCTCGACATGCTGAACCTCTGGGGTCACGGTGACAGCGCAGCCCTCGGCGGGCACCAGGCACCGGGGATGTGGATGCTTGGACTAGGGTTACGCCTGTTCGAGCGCTCCCCGCCTGGTACGGTCTTCGCGGACCTTTCCGCGTGCAACGCCTATGCAACTGCCCCCGATTCGAGCGCTCGCGTGCGCTGTCCCACCATCGTGATTTGCGGAGAGCGTGATCGCATGACGCCGCTATCCGGCGGGCGCGAACTGGCGAGCCTCATCACGGGCGCGCAGCTCACGATCCTTCCCGATTCGGGACATATGCTGCTTGCGGAGCGCGCCGAAGAGACGCGCGAGACGCTGGCTCGATTCTTCGCGGCATCGATCCGGGATCGGGCGCCCGCCTGATGAGGCTCCGACAATGGCGATGAGCAAAGATCCCTTGGCCTACCGCAGCGCGAATGTGTATGGCATCACTCCCTCGGCCCGATTGCGCCCCTCGCCCTATTACCAAGCGACACTCGCCGAAGGGGTCACTTCATTCACCGTTTATAACCATATGCTGATGCCTACCGGTTTCGGTCGGCCCGAGGAGGAATACTGGCGACTCATTCGAGGCGTCTCGCAGTGGGACGTGGCCTGCGAGAGGCAGGTGGAGCTCTGCGGAAAGGATGCCGGCCGGCTCGCCCAGATACTCTGTCCTCGAGACCTGTCCACGTGCCAAGGAGGCCAAGGCAAGTATGTCCCGCTCTGCAATCACGAGGGAGTTTTGATCAATGATCCGATCCTTCTGAAGCTTGCCGATGATCGCTATTGGCTTTCGATCGCTGACTCGAACATATGGTTTTGGGCACGCGCCATCGCCGCGGAGCGCCGTCTTGAGGTCACGGTGAGCGAGCCCGACGTGTCGCCCCTGGCGGTACAGGGACCGAAGGCCGAGGCGGTCGTCGCGTCGATGTGTGGCGATTGGGTGCGAGAGCTCGAGTATTTTTGGTTTCGCGACACCACAATCGAGAATATCCCCTTACTCGTTGCCCGGTCCGGATGGTCGAAGCAAGGCGGCTTTGAGCTCTACCTCAGGGACGGATCGAAAGGGGCGAAGCTTTGGGAGGTCGTGCGTGAAGCCGGCAAGCGTTGGGACATCGGACCCGGGAATCCGAGCTTTTGTGAGCGAGTGGAGAGCGGCCTCCTGTCCTACGGGGGCGACACGGATGATCGGACTAACCCCTTCGAGGTACGGCTCGGCAAATACATCGATACGGACCTTCCCGATGAGGTGATCGGCATCGGTGCCTTGAGACGGCTTCGCACGGCGGGCGCGCGGCGGCACCAGCTCGGTGCCATCCTCGAGGGCGATGAGCCCACAACGCTTGGCTTCTTGTGGCACGCGATCTTTCACAAGGGTCGCCGGGTCGGCGATCTCACGAATTGCGTTTGGTCGTACCGACTGAGGAGGAACATCGGTTTCGCCCTGGTTTCGACCGACTGCCGCGCCGGCGACGAGGTCGAGATCCAAAAAGAGGGGCGGATCTCAAGGGCAGTGTTGCGCGAGCTCCCATTCATTGCGTGACGAGGCGGCACCCGAGTTGCCGCTCACCGACATCCGATGAACGGTTCGCGACCTCGATGATGGGCATGTTAGGCTGCGCGCGGGCTCTTTTGTCGATCGGCGCGGTACTCGTGCCGCTCGCGGCCTGGCCAGAATCGGATGCGTCCTCCGGCTGCGGGATGCCGGCGCCGTCCGGTGGCATTCATACCCTCGTTCACGCGGGCATCACCAGGACCTACGGGCTGCGCGTGCCGTCAGGGTATGCCTCGAAGCGTCCTGCTCGTCTCGTGCTTGTTTTTCACGGCTGGGGCGCAGATGAGGGCGAGTTTCTCAATGACCCGACGGTAGTCGAGGAATCGAGCCGACGGGGCTACATCCTCGTCGCACCCCGTGGATTGGGGTCCGGGGCTCCTGACCAGAGCAACAATTCGTGGACTTTTCGTGGCTCTGCGACCGGCATCGTCAGTGAAGGGCACACGCGGTCAGCGATCTGCGATGCGTCCGTCACGCCGAATTACACCTACCCATCCTGCCGCAACGGCCGCGCCCAGAATTCCTGCTCTTGGACCCAGTGTCAGGACGACGACGTCGATTTCGTGTTGGCCTTGATCACTCATATCGAAGCGAGCCTGTGCGTCGACCGGCATCACATCTTCGCGGCCGGTGGATCCAATGGCGGCATGTTTACGTGGGAAGTCGGCCAGAATCCGCGGACGGCCCCGCTGTTGCGAGCCATCGCATCGATCGTCGGGCTTCCCCATCGGGGAGATCTGCGCCCGCCCGGGCGGCGCGATGATTTGCCGGTGCTGCTGATCAGCGGCCTTACAGACCGCACCGTGCCGCCCGGTAATTGGGACGACACGCGATATACCACGACATCGAATGATCAGGATCGGTTCTATTACACCGGAGCAACCGCCATCGTGAAGCGATGGGCACAGGCAGATAGATGCACCACGGAGCAGAGCGAACATGCTTTCAACATGGGTTATCAGAACGTCGAGTGTCGCACCTACTGCGCGGCTGGCGATCGTGCCCCGCCGGAGGTGCTGGATTGTCGCGCGCCTATGGGCCACGACTATGGTTTGAATTGGTCGTGGAGGCTCATTCTGGACTTCTTCGACCAGTGGTCGTGAACCTTCGCGAAGCGAGCTCGTTGAAGGTGGCGTCTCCACTTCAGCATTGGATTACATCTGCGGATCATGCAGGCTCACGACGACACGACGCGCGCGACTTTGTGCGCGCCGCGGGCGAGCTCACGATGGCAAGCGTCTTGCGTCACGGCTTGTTGCCACATACCGATTCCCTCCAGTGATCCGGATCATAGAGCCCAAGCTGCGCATTTGCGTTCCAACCGTCGGTGATATCCCATTGTTCAGCAAGCCGCCCCTGCGAGACACGGAAAATCTCTATCGCGGGCATGTGAAGTACACGCCCTTTGTTGGGAATTGTCGGCTGTGATCGCGGAATGGCACGCAGGTCACGTGCTTGAGTACCGCTGGACGTGAACCGTGCGGCCACGAGATCACCCTCGGCAACGATCGCGTCGACCCTCTCGGTCCAGTCCGGGAAGTTGCCGCGATTTTCCTCGATCCCCTTGATGAAGTCGTTCAACCCTGTGCTGTCTCCTTCCGGAGTGTGGTCCACGAAACCGGGCACGTAGATTTCCCGGGCGACCCTGGTCGCCGTCGCGTTATCCCTTTCGCTCCACACCTTCTCGTGACTCAAGCGAATCAGCAGCTTGTTGCGTTCTAGGCGCTGATGCTCATTGACCAGGGCGAGTTCATAGCCCGCGCCAATTCCCGCGGCCAGGCAGATCAGCGCCAGAACCAAGGTCGATATCGCTCTCATGTGGCCTCCGCGCACGGATGGCGCCGTTAGCGACGCCGCGCAGCCACGAGCTTAGCTCAAGGGCGACCGCTGTTTCCGGCTACGTCGAAAGCCTAGGCGCCTGGGCGCTGGTTCGCGCCCAGACGCATCGCACGCTTAACCCCGGCGCACTTATGTGGTCACGATGAATACATGGCCGTCCACGATCAGCGGGCCGCACGATCCTTGCGGCAGCCTAGCGCAGAACACGACCAAGAGGATCGGGCAGCTCTCGCTGCGGGCCGAGTGGGCCGTTAGATAACCACGCCGCCCAGAACCTACATACGCGAGGCTATCGACTCCGGGCTCAACGCCAAACGCTTGTGGGCGTGGCTGAAACCGAGCGCATACACGGCGCGCAGGATCAGCGCCGTCGCCAACGCAGTCGTGATAAGCACATGGCCGTCCACGATCAGCTCGCCGCGCGAGCCTTGTGGCAGCGTAGCGGAGAACACAACCAAGAGGATCGGGCCGAGGATAGCCACCGCAGCAACGGCTCGCGTGAACAAATCGCCTTTGACCGAAATCGAAACAGTCATGCCAGTCTCCTGTTGAACTGGATGTTAGTACCTCCAAAGCATCTGCAGGTTTATTCGGCGCTCGTTTGTGCAGGCCTTTGCGGTTGATGAGCTAGGCAGGAAGTACAGGGTCTCCAATGAGCTCACTGCGATATTGTCTCCGTGCGACGTCGATTGGCGCCGCGACTTCCTCGAGGCCTTCGAATGCGCGAGCCACTGGTCGCACCGCGCCGAAAATTGGCCGGATGAAGCTACCAGGTGAATACGGGGCCAACGGGGATAATCCCAACAGCCGCCAGAGATCCCTGGTAAAGATGGTACAGCACGCTGATTCCAACACTCACGCCGATCATAAGCCGGGGTTCAGCTTTGATGATCGTATGTGGCCGCACGGCTGGGCATTACCTCACGGTGTAGTCTTTTCACGCTGAGTCAACTCAGAGCGATCGAAGAACCGCGCTTCGATACTCGAGCAGTAAATGGGTTGCGATGATCCCGTACGTCACCGTCGGAACCGATGATCTTGCCCGCGCAGCACGGTATCAAGCTTTACGTAAAATGATTTTATGCCAACGAATGCAGTGCTCCCGGCGCACCAGGCGCGCAGTCGCGAATCACTGCGCAAGTTGCTCGACGCTGGGGCACTACGGGATGGACGGAGCGACGATTCCCCGCATCGCCCGGCACGCGGGACTGACTCCAGGATCTGTATATCGCCGCTTTCAGGATAAGGAGGCGCTGCTGCAATCTGCGATCCTGGGGATTCTGGAGCGGCAGGAGGAAACGATGAAGACCCGCGTGACTCCACTCGCGACGAGCCAACTTCCGTTGCCGGAGTTTGCTGCGAAAATCATCGGCGAAATGGTCGGCGCTTACCGTGCGAATGCGGGCTTGCTGCGCGGGCTGAGGCAATTTATGCAAGGGCGGGTGGGCACAGCGTTTTGGAAAAAGGCATCGGCATTGGAGGCTGCGCACTTCCAGCGCACGGTGGATCTTTTCCTTTTGTACAGAAAGGAGATTCACCACCCACAGCCACGCATGGCAGTTTCGCTGGCGCTGAGGATGATCGCCGGGGCGCTGTATCAGGTTGTGGTCTGGCCCGTGCAACTGAAGGCAACGAGGGACCTGCTGCCCGGAGACGATGACGCACTGTCCCGGGAGCTAACGCGGGCGTTTCTTAGGTATTTGGGGGTGGAGGCGTAGTTCACCCCCCCCTTCCAGGAAGCAGACAGTCACGGAAGACCGTTGGGATCGGAACGGCGGATAACGGCGACGCGTCAAAAGTACGCGACCCGTTAGCGAAGCGCACGGGCGGCCGCGCCGATGATCGCAGTCTGTCCGGATAGCTGAACCAGAACTGCGACATCGGTGGCATCGGCTGGGAGCGATGCAACGGGCAGCTGGTAGCTCTGGAGCTCTCCCTTCCAACGGCCGAGCCTCTTGACGCCACGCACGATATTGAACTCCTCGAGCGTTCGGCCGGCATTCTCCCCTCGGCCGACCGCGGAGACGGCATGGCGCAGGTACGGAACCAGCAAGACGTCGGCCTGCGGGACATCCGGGAACGCACCGACTCGGATCCATACTTGATCGTCGCGCACCGAAACCTCGACCTCTACGCCTTCACGCTGTTCCTCCATCGCTCTTTGGACGCCGCGTCCATCCGAACCCAAAGAGTCCTCTCGGCCATCGATGACCAGCTGCGGCGTGTACGCGGACCGAAGGCGCAGGTTCCGCACATAGACATCCTGCCGCTCGACGGACTCGCCCAGGGCAAAGCGATCGCGCCAGCCGAGGCTATCCCAGTAGGTCACGTGGAATGCCAGCGCGACGATATCCGGCCTCGCGCTCAACTTACCCAAGTAAGAGTCCGCGGGCGGGCACGAGCTGCAGCCCTGTGAGGTGAACAGCTCGACCACGACGGGCCGTGCGTTCGCCGGCGCGATCTGACAGAGCATTCCCGCGGCAAGTGCGTAGTGCAAAAGCGAGCGTGTCATGGAGTTGGCGCTCGGCTCGAGCGATCACTCGCAGCCGCGACATCCGGCATCTGCGATCCCACGGCGAGGGGGACGACCTCAGCTGCGTCCGAGGGAACCTGGTCTGTCGGACTCGCCGGATCCGCCGACGCCGCCTGAGCAGGTGCCCGCGGCGCTTCCGCGCCGGCCGGTACCCAGGCGCTCAACGAGCACAAAGCGAGCAGAATCAACTCGTGTCGCATGTGGCCTCCCTTGGGTGGTTGCTGAGGAGACCGGATGGGTCCCGGATTTGTTACCATGCACGCGGCTATATGCACGCGGCTATCCTTGGCGCGCGGTTACCACCAACCGTGACTGACGCCTATTCCCTTGGGGAGAAATCGCATGAATCGTCCGATACTTTCTGTCCTCTTGGCAGTGGTTGTTGCTCTGCCCGCCTTTGCGGCCCTGAAGCAGGGTGACCCGGCTCCCAACTTCTCGGCTCAAGCATCGCTCGCGGGAAAGACCTTTGTTTTCTCGCTCGCCGATGCACGACGTCAGGGGCCGGTCGTCGTGTACTTTTATCCTTCGGCATTCACAAAAGGCTGCAACATCCAGGCCCATGAGTTTGCCGTGCAGATGGATAAGTTTCAGGCTGCGGGCGCGACCGTGATCGGGGTGTCTCTGGACAACATCGACCGCCTGAACGCATTTTCGGCGGACCCCAATTACTGCGCCGGCAAGGTCCCGGTCGCGTCGGACGCGGACGGGAAAATCGCCGGCTCCTATCATTTAAAAATTGATCCCGAAGAACCTGGTTTCAAGGACACACGCGGCGTGGAAGTCGGTCACGGCTTTGCGGAACGCACAACCTTTGTCGTTTCGCCCGACGGCATTATTGCAGCGACCATCGGTGGCCTTGCGCCAGCGACGAATGTCGATCACGCCCTCGCCGCGGTGCAGCGGCTCGCCGGGACCAAACAACCAGCGAAGAAGTAGCCGCCAGGTCGAAGCGCGTTCCTCTGCGACCGGACTCTGATTGCCGGCTATGCGCTGCGGCCAGTCAGCTGCGTCAAGGCTCCTCGCCTGCCACGAGTCCCTCCGCCGCCTTGCAGGCCGCGTCGCCTGGGTTGCGCAGCGCAGAAGTTGTACAGTAGCAATTTATGGGGATAGGACGCCTGCGATAGTATTTCCCTTATGAGCTCGATCGAGGCGCATACACTTGCCCTCGCGCCCCATCCCTTCGCGCCCTCCGATGCCGTGCGGGCTGTCGAGGCGCGGGTGGTGAGAGCTCCCAACGGAATGCTGACTCTCACGTACTCGGTCGAGGGTGACGTGAGCCGGATGCGCCTGCCGCCGCCCCGTCCGGCGCGCCGCGCGGACGGTCTATGGCGGCACACGTGCTTAGAGGCGTTCGTCGCTCCTGAGCCGGGACCTGCTTATCTCGAGCTCAATTTCTCGCCCTCGGGAGAGTGGGCGAGCTACGCCTTCAGCGCTTATCGCAGTGGCATGGCCCTCGCCGAGGACATCGAGGCTCCGGCGATCGCGGTCACACGCGGCGAGGGTGGGTTGGCTGTCGATGTGACCGTATGCTTGAGGTGCCTTCGGGGCGGTGCTGCGGCGAGAATCGCGCTCGCGGCGGTAATCGAGGGGTCGAGCGGAAGCCTCTCGTATTGGGCGCTCGAGCATCCGCCAGGCAAGCCTGACTTCCACCATCCGCGCGGCTTCGCGCTTAGGATCTAACACGATGAAGCTCGGAATCGACCGTCTGCTCACGGAATCGTCGCTGCGCCGCCCGCTCGCCGGGCGGCGCGTGGCGCTGCTCGCGCATCCGGCATCCGTCACGCAGGTTCTGACTCATTCCCTCGATGCGCTCGCGTCCTGCGGCGACATCGAGCTCTCGGCAGCGTTCGGACCTCAGCACGGCCTGCGCGGCGACAAGCAGGACAACATGATCGAGTCTGCGAACTACGAGGATCCGGCTCACGGGATTCCCGTGTTCAGCCTCTATGGAACGGTGCGCCGGCCCACGGCGGAGATGATGAGCACGTTCGACACGGTGCTTGTCGACCTGCAAGACGTGGGCTGCCGCATCTACACCTTTGTCACCACGCTGCGCTACGTTCTGGAGGAAGCGGCCCGGCATTCGAAGTCGGTCTGGGTGCTCGACCGGCCAAATCCCGCGGGCAGGCCCATCGAAGGCCTGCGGTTGCGGCAGGGCTGGGAGAGCTTCGTCGGTGCAGGCGCCTTGCCGATGCGTCACGGCCTGACGCTCGGCGAGCTTGCCCGATGGTTCGTGCATACGCTGCGGTTAGAGGTGGACTGTCAGGTCGTCCCGATGGAGGGCTGGACCCCTTCCCGACCGCCCGGATACGGCTGGCCCCTCGGGGAGCGCAGCTGGGTCAACCCCAGCCCCAACGCGGCGAGCCTGTCGATGGCCCGCTGCTTCCCGGGGACGGTCATGTTAGAAGGCACGACTTTGTCCGAAGGTCGAGGCACGACGCGTCCCCTCGAGCTGCTCGGCGCGCCGGATATCGATCCCGCCGCCCTCCTGTCCGAGATGCATGCGCTCGCGCCGCAGTGGCTGAACGGCTGCCGCTTGCGTACGTGCTGGTTCGAGCCGACGTTCCACAAGCACGCCGGAACGCTCTGCGCCGGCATTCAGATCCATGTCGACGATGCCGCCTACGATCACGAGACGTTCCGCCCCTGGCGGCTTGTGGCCCTTGTACTCAAGGCGCTACGCAACCTGCGCACCGATTACCCGATCTGGCGGGATTTCCCCTACGAGTACGAGACGGAGCGGCTCGCATTCGACCTGATCAACGGCGGGGAGCTGCTCCGCCGCTGGATCGACGACCCGGCGGCGGCGCCTGGAGATCTCGACGCACTCGCTGTTCCGGACGAGGTGTCGTGGCGCGAGGAGCGGCGTGCGGTAATGCTGTATCCGAAGTAGCCGCGCGATTGAGATCACCGCCGCTCTGCAGCGGCGCGAGCCTCGGGGGGGAGTGTCCCTAGCCCGTGGCGGCATACTCGAGGCGGTTTCGCCCCGCCTGCTTGGCCCCATAGAGCGCGCCGAGTCAAAGGACTTGGCAATCGCTGCTCCGCAGACCCTCTTTCCGTCGAGCCAGGCGCCCTCTGCAAATCCGGTGAAGGAACGCGTGGATGATCAGTTCATGCTCGCGGGGATTGGACAGCATCATCCGGTTCACGTGCATGTGTGCCAGCGAGGCGCTGATGTCTTCCAGCGAATCGGACAGACGGCCCTGCCGTGCCAGCGCACGGAACTCGGCCGCCCAGGGCGATAGCTTGCTTTTGAACGCCTCCACGATGTCCTGTGCCCATCGCAAATGATCCGGAAATCGATCGGGGTCCGCGAATAGCGCTTCGAGCAAGGACCTTTCCTTGCGGAAGCGCTGGCTGAGCTGCCCTTCAAACGCCGCATCCACCCGGAACTCGCGGCGGAAGGCCGCCTCGGTGCGCTTGGCGAGACGCTCCCGGCCTTCGATGTCGAGCGAGAATTCCTCGTAGTAGGCATCGACGAAGCTTGCCGACAGCAGCCAGCGCCAATCGGGCGAGGCATCCGACGGTGCCGCCCGCAACAACCCGACGACGGTTTCGCTGTCGATGTCGAAGCACCTCTCGGCCAGCTCGATCGCCTCGGGACCGCCGTAGCGGGTGGCTTCGCGCTCATAGGTATCGAACTGACAACGCCAGATTGCGCTGCCGCGTGCGACTCGTTGGAAGAGCTGCTCGAGCGCCGGCCGGACCTCGCTACGCAGCGCCTCGGGGGCGCCGTGGAATCGGACGCGCAAGTGATCGTCGCTATCGCGGTAGCGGACGAAATGCCAGCGATCGATGCTGCCCGCGGTCCGCCATTTCTCGATCAGCGGGTACAGTTCCGATGCCAGCACAACCTCGGTCGCCAGCGCGCTGCCGTACAGCTTCGCGTACAGCCAGCGGCTGCCGGGCGTGAAGCGCCGCAGATCGGCGGGTTCCTCGAGCCTCGGCCGTGTCGTGCGAACGGATTGAACTGCAGCGCGCCGCACGAACGGGATCATCACCTCGTGCGCGTGCCGCCCTTCAGGGCTATGCAGCCAGAAGTCATCCGGTGCCGGAATGAGCTCCGACACCCGGTCCGTACGGCTTCGATGCAGATCTTCGGCCAGCGCGTCCACGCACCAGGGATTGTCCAGATCGAGCGACAGCAGGTTGTCGCCTTGACCGACCTGAATCCAGCGCGGGATGCCTTCGCGCGTGCGCCAGGCGCCGATTTCCCGCTGTCGTTCCTCGGCAGCCAGGCTCAGCCACGCCGCGAGTGTCGGCTCATCGATTCGCCAGGAGGCTGGCGAGAGCACCACGTTGCCGAGGACGACACGCGGCAGGAATCGTGCATCGGCAAATGGCCCCCAGCCGAAAGCGAGGCCCGAAACTCCGTCCTGCTTCGCGAGCGCGGCCAGGAAGCGGTAGATGCTCGCATTCGGCGCCATCACGTTATGCGCGCAGGTCAGGCGCGGCAGGACTTCGCGTCCCAGCTCATGCGATCGCAGCACGATGCGTTCACCTTCGATCGTGACCGTCAGATCGGCAACCGTGATTTGATCCGTGCGCTCGAGGCCTGACTGGCCCAAGCAGGGCAGATCCTTGCCCCGCAACGCGGGACGGCACACGACGTTGCCGACCCGGTCGTCGGGTAGATGCACCAGCTCGGCGAAGATCGCATCGGGCTTGAGAGCCTCCTCGCTCCGAAGCAAGTCTTTGACGTGCTGCTCCAGCTCGGCATCCGAGCGGCAGAAGCGACCGAACAGGCCCGCGCCTGAGCTTACCGATTGCAGCACGAAGCATGGACCATCGCTGGCGCTGCCCTGCAAGGTGTTCGGCGAGGCCAGGGACCCGAGCACCGTGAAGAGATCCGGCAGTGGCACTGCGTTGTCAATCGCAAGCTCGCTGATATCGTTGTCGTTCAAACGTATTTGCGTCTGCCGCTGCGACCACGCGCGCTCGAGCAAGTCAATCAGACGGCGGGTGCGCCGCTCCTCGCTCGCCAGCTTCGGCTGCTCCGCCACACCACCAAACTTGAACTCGGCAAGAAGATGCTCATTACGTCGGCTGCCGGGATCGATCTCGAATCCGATGCCGAAGTCCTCATCCAGCGCCTCCATCAGCGGCACGTCGCGATCGCCGTAGCGCTCGGTGAAGCGTCGCCGGAACTCGGCAAGCGGAGCGTCAGGCCAGGGAGCCGGAGTTGTCCGGCGCAACGCCTCGACCGCGCCCAGCACCTGCGGGCACACCGACGCCGGCAGTCCGAGCTGAGGGGCATCGCGGCGTAAGTCGACGTGGAACAGGTGCTTTTCGTCGGCGCTGGCGAGCAGGCTCTGCAGGTGTGGAGCCGCCGTCCGGTAGGTAGCGCGCAATGATTCGACGCCCTGCCGATCGATCTCCTGCAGGCTCTGAGCCGCCTGTTGTAGGTCAGTGTGGAATTGCGCAAGCGCCGGGTATTCGCTCGACATTCGAATCAAGTGCTGCACAGGGTCCTGTCCGGTGAGCGTCGGCGCCAGCGTTGGCACCAACAGCTGGCTGTCGATGAGCTGGTGGAGGTATTCGATCGCATCTGCGCGCTCCACATCGAGTGCTTCGCTCATGATCAGATCGATCAAGAAGTCGAAACTCGGAGCCTGTGACGCCGAGCTCAGCACTCGATCGAGAATGTTGGAGGGGTGAACGCGCACCAGATCGCGGCGGCGGCGATCTTTCTCGACCGTCTCCTCCACGTATCGCCAGCCGTCATCGGTCCTCATCAGCGTGGAATTGGGCACGTAGCTCAGCGCCATTCGCACCTCGCGGCTGGCGACAGCCTGTGCGACCAGAGGATAGACATACCCCAGGTCCAGCCAGGTCCGGCGGCGAAGTGCTGTGCGTGGGCCGATTTCGAAAATGCGGCTTCCGACCCGGCCAAGTGAGATCGAAGCGAAGAGGCCAAAGGGCGTTGCCCGGCTCGTCATTCGCACGAAGTAGCGAAACAACGCCGGGCGCAGCCCATCGAAGGCAGCGTCCGAGGGCTGATGGAGCCACTCGCCTAGCCGCTCGCTGAGCGATGGCGATGCCAGATAGATTGCCGCCTGTACAAGCGGATCGCGGACCCAGGCTTGGAGCGCAGTGTTCGAGGCTTCGCGTGCACCCGCAGGCGATGACCCGGAGCCCTCTGGTCCCGCCTTGCCGGCATCGCCCAGTGCTTCCAGTCGATCGATCGGAAGGGTGGGAGAGCGCAGCAGGAAGAAGTCCGCTGGCACGAAGCGACGTTCGATCGGAGCAGGATCGGGGGCGGTACGCATCGCTCAGGCGGCCCCTTCGGCCCGCGCAACGAGATCGAGCGAAGGACCCAGCGCGAAGACGCGATCGGCCGTGGCGATCGTTTCCTTGCGGTGCGCGACCAGGATCCGGGTCATCTTCATGGCTCGGATCGCCTGACTGACCAGCTGCTCGCTCGCCGCATCCAGGTGGCTGGTGGCCTCGTCGAGAAAAAGCACCTTGGGCTCATGATAGATCGCGCGGGCAATGAACAGGCGCTGCATCTGGCCGCCCGAGATGTCCGCCGCGCCCTCGGCCAGCATCGAGTAGTACTTCATCGGCATCGCCTCGATGTCACGCGCGATATTCGCCGTTACGGCGGCTGCCTTCACGCGTGTCATATCGACCGGCGCATCGAAAAAGGAGATGTTGTCGGCCACCGTGCCGTTGAACAACGTGTCGTCCTGCATCACGACCCCCATCAGCTTGGCGTAGTCTGCCGCAGAGATCGTCTTGAGGTTCCGCCCGTTGACCAGGACTTCACCTTGGTTGGGCTCGAGCAGTCCCAGCATCAACCCCAACAGGGTGGACTTTCCGCAGCCCGAGGGCCCGGTGATCGCCACCGACTCGCCCGGTTCGATCCGCAGGTTGACCCCTTTCAGGACCCACGGAGCGTCATTACCGTAGCGGAACCAGACGTCGCGCACTTCGATCCGAACACTCTCACCCGGGGCGAAGGGTGCAGATGGCTTGTCGCCCTCGGCGCCCCTCTCGTCCGCAATCACTTCATCGATGCGTTCGGCGTGCGTCTGCACCCGCCGCAGCTCCATCAGGTAGTTGACGCAGTTGTTGAGGCGCTCGACGAAAAACGTCTTGAAGACAAAAAACATCATCATCGTGCCGAGCGTGATCGATCCGCCGAGGACCAGGTAAGTTCCGATCGAGATCAGCGCCACATTGCCCAGGCCCGTCGTCAGCTGCGCTGCCTGGCTCGAGTACATCGTCAGCCGGGCGGCGCCGAGCTCGAGGTTGGTCAGCTCGACGAAGCGGTTGCGCCAAACGCTGGTGCGCACTGCTTCCTTGCCGAAGAGCTTGATCGCGCGCGCGGCGCGCGCGTTTTCCAGGAACACGGAATCCGACTTCGCAGCGGCCCTGAGCGAGCGGCGTGAATTTTCCGCGGCCGCTCGGCGCAGCGCGGTCGTGGTTCCGATATTCAGCAGCCCAAAGGCCAGCACCGCCGCCGCCATCACAGGAACCGCAATGAACATCACCACCACCATCAGCGTCGACATCACGGCATCCAGCAGCGCCTGGATCAGCTGTGCCGTGATGAGAGCCTGGATCGTAGACACTGAGCGGCTGCGGCTCAGGATGTCGCCCGTGTGGTGCTTCAGGAAGAACATGGCCGGCTTGCCGTGCAAGGCACGCACGAACCGGTCCTGCAGCTCGAAGCCAAAGCGCGCACCGAACACGGCGGTCGCCCAGGATCGGATCAGCGACACCGACGCCTGGATCAGGACGACGATTCCGAATGCGATTCCGAGCACCCAGACCAGCCGTCCGTCGGCCGCCGCTACCGCGGTGTCGATCGACATCCGCATCTGGATGGGTGCGACCAGCACCAGTGTCTCCATCAGCAGTGACAGGAGGACGATCAGCGTCACGTCGGTGCGCCACATCGAGAGGGGTCCTACGAAATCGAGTACCGACACCTTCCGGGCTCGATCCGTACGCACCTTCCAGCGGGCCGAGGCTGCAAGCTCCAGTGCGACCCCGGTGAACGACTTGTCCGCGTCGGCCCAGGGAACTTCCACACGCCCGCTCGCCGGGTCCATGATCACGATGCCCCGACGGGTGGTGCGTTCCAGGACAACGAAATGATTCATGTCCCAGTGCAGGATGGCGGGTTTGCTGATGAGCTTCAGGCCCTCGAGCTCGATGCCCACCCCACGCGCATTCAATCCCATCCGCTCGGCCAGATCTCGGATCTCGAGCAGCGTTTCGCCGCGGCCGCTGTGCCGCGCGAGCTCGCGAATCTCCGCGAGTCCGAAGTCGCCGCGCAGATACTCGCTCACCGCAGCCAGGCAGGCGAGGCCACATTCGTTCTGTTCTGAGGCCGCGACGAACGGAAGCCGCCGGGCACCAAATGGACGCAGATCCAGCATCATTGCACTCCGGCGTTCAGGAGCGACGCATTGCGTGACCGGTCGGCACTTTCGTGGAAGCCGCGCAGCAGGGGTTCGAAGAGCCATTCGAGCACCGTGCGACGCTCGATGGGTATCAGTGCGTCGGCGAGCATCCCGGCCTTGATCTTGAGCAGCTGGCCATCGGGCGCGCGCAACTGAGCTGGCAATGATGCCACCGCGATGAACACCGGCTCCGAAAGCACATACATGTGCTCGATCTCGGACGGCAGCGATGGCATGTCGCTGACGGTGTCGATGCGGGCATCGAACTGCCCGAACTTCTCCTGCGGATAGGCCCGAAACACCAGCTTCACAGCGAGGCCGTCTTTCACCGAAGCCGCGGCGCGCGCCGGCACCAGCAAACGCACGATCAGCGGCGCATCGACGGGCGCTATGGTGAACAGAGACTGGCCCGCGGCGACCGATTGCCCGCTCGCGATCAGGGCCGTCGACACCACGCCGTCCACGGGGGCGCGAATCGCCTGTTCCGCCTCCGAGTCGCTCTGCACGATCATCCGCTCCAGCTCGCCGCTGGAACGGCGTTGATTCTCGACGAGGCCCTGTAGCTTGGCGGCGACCACTTGGCGCTCGGCCTCGGTGGTGGCGATCTCGAGGTCGATCCGGGCTAAGGCAGAGCGCAATTCGGCGACTCGGCTCTGTTGCGAGGTGACCTCGTCCTTCTTCTGCGCGGCCTGCTGCTTGCTCACGTAACCCTGGGCGGCCACACCGGCGATTCGCTCATTCTGAGTTTTCAAGCTGGTGAGGAGCTCCTTGCTCGCCTGGATTTGATCGCTCAGCGCCTCCCGCTCGGCTCGAAGACCATGCAGCTTCCGATCGATCATCGCCTGGTTTGCATCCGCCTCTTGCCGGGCGGCGCCGACTTCGCGATCAATCGTAGCCCGCTCGTCTTCGAGCCGACGTCTTAGCGCACCATGCTCGCTGCCACCGTCCGCCCGCAGACGGTCGCTGTCGAGCACGGCGAGGAGCGCCCCGCGCCGGACCAATGCGCCTTGCTCGACCGCCAGTTCACGGACGTGTCCGCTGATGGGCGCGCTCAAGCGCACAAGGCCTCCGCGAGGATCGACATAGGACGGAATGCGGTGGACGGGTGAGTATTCTGTCGTCGCGGCGAATGCGACCAGGGCCGCAATCAGCCCGAAGGCAAACAGCGTGAACAGCGACACACCGCGCCAGTGTGTGGACAGCGGCTCGCCGATCTGGGTGCCGGATGAAGCCTCGACCGCGACGGCGCGAAAAAGCGGCGGGCTCTCTTCGCTCGACGCAACCGCAGCTGCGCGGTGCGGCTTCGAGCTCTCCGCCCGCTGGCTATGTGAAGACAGTGACCCCTGGGTCATGTGCTCGCCTCGTCATTGAACCTGACGGGCTCAAAGAGCGGCATCGCTGCCGTGGCGGGGTGGTCGAGTTCACTCGCGAGCAGAGCGACGCCGAGCGCGCCCTGGTAGAGGGAATCGCGGAAGGAAAGTGTCGACGTGTCGTTCGAGGCGCGCCGCGCCGCCTGGCGTGCGCGATCGAGCCAGAGGCGATCGCCGGCCAGCCGATGCGCCGCCAAAAACGCGTAGCCGTTGCCGCCATTGCCGCAACACAGGGAGCCATTCGACGTTTCGATGTCCCAGGCGCTGGCAGCAGCGCGTTCCGCCACCTCGGCGTATCTGGGCACACCCAGCACCTCGTGAGCCAGTGCGAATAACATCGTGTATCCGGCCGTGCCGTGGCACCACCCCGTCATGAGCGAGAGCGAGTTGTTCTCCGTGGTCCAGCACAATCCACCGTCGTAGGCAATCGCCAAATCGGCGAGCTCGTCCAACTTTGCCGCAAGCAGCGGTTGCGCGCCGCGCCGCGTCGATCGCGTCCACCGCAAGAGAGCAAACACCAGCCCGGCCCAGCCGTGCGCGATCCCAAGGAATCGGATGCGTGTCGATGTTGCGATCGGTTCCGAACGGAGAATCTCGGACAATGCGTCAGCGATCTCGTCGCCTCGTCTTCGCAGCGGATTCAGATCAAGCAGCGAAGAAGTGCCCACCGACTCAACGAGCTCCGCGCACCCCAAGAGCAGACTTGCGCTACCTATGGTCAGATCGGGGTTGTCAGACGGGCCGCGCGATGATTTCACGAATGCCTCGATCGCTCGGGCGGCTCGGCCGGCGTCGCCCAGGGCAATGCGGACGAGGGCGTCCACGCAATGCAGACCGCAAACCGAATGAAAGAGCGAGACCTGCCCGACCGTCTCGGGCGTGAGCCCCGAGTCAGGGTCGTAATATGCTTTGGCGCTAGAGGAGAGTGCGAATGCTTTTTGCACCCAGGCGCTCGCCAGCCTAAGCAGCTGATGATCGCCACGAGAGCGCGCGAGGCGGTAAATCGCGTACGCGATACCGGCGGCGCCGTAATTGATCGAGACGAACGGAGGCTTGGTGGGGCCGCTACGCATCGCCAAACCGCCGCGCCGATAGCGCCCCAAGGCCGGATGGAGCGGACGCAGGCCGTGGCTTGGCGACCTGCACCTCTCAATCCGGCCCTGGGTGTCCATTAGAACGTCTGGCGCGTATGGGGGCCGCACGTACCCCCGGCGCACCCTCCACCCACGAGCCTGAGTTCCGCGCCGGTGAGCGTGCGGATGGTCTGCTTGTCCAGGCGCAAGGACTGCGACTTCCTGAACTTGCTGGGGCCAGCCCCCTCTCCGGTGGACTGGGCGGTGTTACGGTTTTCGATCTTTGACATCGCTATCTCCTTTGGTTGGTGCCTCCGGACAAACCGGGGGCGGCTACTGAGTCGAACCGGCTGTCGCCAGCGTTGCCCAGTGGCTTGGGCCGGTCCTCAACTCGTTAATCGGAATCGGCGGGCAAAACCCGACAAAGGGATTGAAACTCATGCGGACGACAAGACTGGCTACCTGATTGGCAATTACGTCTTCTATGATCGTCGGGGCGTGAAGGAAGTGACCTACGAGGGTCGTACGTTGGAAACCTATCGGAAGGAGCCCGATGGCACCTGGAAATGCTCGGTCGACATGTGGCACCACCTCGATCCGGCAGTAATCAGCAAACCCCTCCCGCGCTAAGCCCCTGGTCTTATTGGCCAGGGGCGGAATCGAGCCACCGATAGGCGAATTTTCAGTTCCTGCTCCAAAACCAACTTAAGTACCTGAATGCCCGTAGAAAAATAACTCGGCAGTGGCCAATATTGGCCGAGATTCGGCCAGTTAACCCGCTGAAATGCCGAGAAACAACTGGATAATATTGGAGGCTCAATAGGTACCGTTCGTGCCGGTCGTCATGGGAGCCGCCGATTGGAACTCATTCCGCTCCAGGCTGATTTTGGCGTTGAGCTACGCGGCATCGCTCTGGTCGACGTTGCGGCAAGTGATGAGGCTTATAAGACGGTCCGCGCGGCATTCGAGGAGCACAGCGTTCTGCTTTTTCGGGACCAGAAGGTCACTGACGACGTGCAAGCGGCCTTCTCGCGAGCTTTCGGACCCCTGGAGCGCGTTAAGGTCGGCTCCGAAGGTGAGGGGACGTTCTATAGCCGTCTGCACAACATTGCCGCGGACGGTAGTCTGGTACCGGAAACGCACCGCCAGGCGTTGACCGCGCGCGCCAATCAGCTTTGGCACACCGACAGCTCTTTCAAGAAGACACCGGCACTCGCATCGGTATTATCGGCACGCGTCGTTCCTCGGCACGGCGGCGACACAGAACTTACCTCCACGAGGCAGAGCTGGGCTCGCCTCTCGCCCGACATGCGTGCACGACTGCGAGACGCGATCGTCACCCATGCTTATGCGTATTCGCGGGATCAGATCGATTCTGAGTTGATGACCGCCTCCGAGCGCGAAGCACTACCGCCCGTGCGCTGGCGCATGACGTGGCGCAACCCTGTCAACGGACGCCTTTCCCTTTACATCGCCTCGCACGCCTATGCCGTCGAGGGCCTGGGTGCTGCCGAAGCACGGGCACTGCTCGATGAACTGATCGCCGAGGCAACGCGACCTGAATTCACGT
>Ga0187784_10000522_pt1 | contig 28198 bp, 22 predicted proteins | sample 1015_SJ02_MP15_2_FD_132964 | JGI IMG/M metagenome (GOLD analysis project Ga0187784, IMG submission 132964) | Tropical peat soil microbial communities from peatlands in Department of Meta, Colombia - 1015_SJ02_MP15_20_MG | ecosystem: Environmental > Terrestrial > Soil > Wetlands > Peat | place... | reverse complement strand
CATGGGCATCCAGCCGCTGATGGCGGCGATCAGGGCGTAATCAAACCTGAAATACCATGCCCCCTCGCCAAGGGCGCTAAATCTACCTTCCCGCAAAGCGTTTTGACACGACCAAGACCCAAACCGGACCTCGACGCGCTCTTATTGTCGTGTCTGGAATTTCCCGAATTCCTGTTCCTGTGGCGGATAGGCAACAGCCGGCGAACAACGGCGGGATTATAATTGGTCGCAATTCAGGGGGCTTTCGTGCAGAGATTGTCGATTGTCATCGCTGCCCTCGCGACGCTGGTGGGTACGTCTGCTTTGGCGGCCGACATGGCGGTGAAAGCGCCGCCTCCGCCGGTACCAGCTTACACCTGGACCGGCTTTTATGTCGGTGGTAACGCCGGTTACGGGTGGCACGACCCAACCGTCAGCGTCACACCGAACGACATAGTGTCAAGCGCCACTACCTGTGGTGGCGCCTTCGGCGGGACCTGCATTCCTCCGACCTCATTCGACATTCACGGCGCTCTGGGCGGCGTCCAGGCTGGTTATAATTGGCAGATCAATCAGAATTGGTTGCTGGGCCTCGAAACGGATTTTGACTGGTCGAACATCAAAGGGACCGGCACCTCTAATTTTTCATTGTTAGGAAGCCCTTCGAGCTTTCAGGCTTCGGAGAACATCAAATGGTTCGGCACGGTCAGGGGTCGCGTCGGCTTTCTGCCGTGGAACAACCTTCTCGTTTATGGCACCGGTGGCTTCGCCTATGGCCGCGTCGATGCGCAGGCCGCAATTAACTCGCCAGTTTTAGAATCGGCGGATTTTATTACAGGCAACTCCTATAGCTGCACCTCCCCTGGTGGTGCCGGCGCGACGAACTGCTTTCTCGGCAATTCATCACGGACCGCCACCGGTTTTGCCGTCGGCGCCGGCGGCGAATATATGCTCTGGAACAATATCAGCGTGAAGGGGGAATATCTTTACGTTGACCTGGGCCATGGCAATACGACAAATGTTGCTGCACAAGCTACCGTTCCAGGCGCGCCAATACCGTCTTCATTCACCGCCAGCTACAGCCGCGTCGATTTCAACGTGGTCCGTGCCGGTCTGAACTGGAAACTTAACTAGCTGGCCCGCTACGCGGCAGCGGTCGGGTTGAATCATCAGACCTATGAAGCGGCAATGTCTTCCGCTTCTGGCACTTAGCGGCCGAGCCGACTGCCATCCGTGATGTCTGAAATTGGGGGATGAACGGACTTATCGCGAATGTGCCTCAAGCCGGCACGCTTAGACCCTGACGAGGGGCGACTGAGCCGTTACGCGCCTCTGCGATTGCGCGCGCCTTGGTCCTTGGCCTGGAGCGCAATCGCTTCAGGTTGAATCGATTGCGCTCTCGCTTCTTTCGTGGAGCATGATCTTCTCGGGAAACCGGTTTCCGCTTTTCCGGATCATGCGCTAAAGCTGCTCATGCGAGCACGCCGGCAGGCACGACGCGCTCGCGTCCGGATTCACGTGGTAGGTGCGCTTGGCGTAAGCCATCAGCGAGTCCGGTGTGAGCCCGGGTCCGAGCGGTAACTGTCCGGAATCGACCGAGCGCGTCAGGCGTTCGAGGAACGCGGTGAGATCGCCTGCCTGAGGCGTCGGCGCGGCCTTGGCAACGGCTTCGGTCTTGGCTTCAGATGGCGCAGTCGGCTCTGGCACTCCCGCTGTTGCAGGCTCTGCCGGTGATTTCGCTGGCGGCGCCGCGGCGGAAGCGACTTTACTCGGCTCTTGGCGCGGCGGCGGCACTTGCGCGGCTTTCCTGTTGCGCTCCCCCGGCTTGGCGCTGGTAAGCGCCTCGTGCGGGCTTGCCGGCTCGCTATAGGCGAGCGCCTCGACCGGCTCGGCCGCAGGCGGCTTCACCGGCGCCGCCTTCTCTGCCTGCGCGATCTCCTCGCGATCCTCGCGCGACATTTTCGCGACCTCGGTCTTGACCAGATCGCGGAATTGCCAGCTGAACTGCGCGCCCATATGCGAGTCGTGATTGGCGATATATTCGATGTTCGGCCCGACGAGTTTCTTCGAACCCATGCCGCCGAACGTCTCCGCCGGATCGGGATTATAGATTTCGATGATGCGGCTGGCGTGGTCGCCGACGATGTCCGGATTCCAGCTCAGCATCGACGGCTGCAGCGCGATGATCAGGTCGACGTGCTTGGCCTTGTTGGCGACCCAAGCCGACGCGTTGGCGCCGAGGCTATAGCCGATGACCATGCTGCGCGTACCATCCGGCAGATGGTCAAGATCTTTGACCAGCGCCGGCCAAGATTGATGCAGATAGGTCGTGACTTCGACGTCCGGCATCATTTTCAGTTCGGCGACGAGTTCGACGAGCCCGATCGCCGGCAGCGGGCCGAACATCGGCCACAACACGCCGATGAACGTCTTGGCCTGAACCGGCGAACAGACAAGACAGGCAAGCAAGGCGGCAATGATCGATCGTTTCATCATCGTTTTTTGCACCTGTGTCGTCGCTTGCAGTCGTCGCGGCCCAAGGCGATGCACAGCATCGCCGACGACGCGATGTCGCCGGTGAGGGAAAAGAGGCGAGCCTCGCTCCGTTGCGTCCCTTTGTGTGCCCCGATCACACACTGACGAACAATTGCGGACGCAGATGGAAGAATTTGCGGATGAAAAGCGGCAGCCGCGTTAGCGGCGCGTACACCATGTCGCCGCGGCGTCTTCTTCGGAAGAAGGAAAACGAGAATTTCATGGCCGCGTAGCAGGCGATCTCTACGCAGCCGGGGCCGGCTTCTCGGCCTTTTTCTTAACCATCAAGCCAAAAATCCGCGCCGCTTGGTCGCGCAAATATTCGCGTTCGCATCAGCACGGCGAAAGCGTGGTCGAGGCGAGCGCACCGGGACGCGGCATCGGCAGGGGGAACAAGCAGGAGGTCGAGCCGCGACGCCCATGCTCGGAAAGGTCATGGCTTTAGCGGCCGGCAGTTTCATTTATAAAGAATCCCCCGAGACGGTAAAACACGTTCCGGGACAAAGCATGGATGCAAAATCGCAACATCGCGTGACGCCCGAGCCGCGCCTGGAAGACGAAGTTCTGCTCCGCGGTGCCGGCCGCTACGCCGCCGATGTGCCGTGGCCGAATCAGGCCTATGCGCATTTCGTGCGTTCGCCGCATGCCTTTGCCCGGATCGCGAGCGTCGACGTGACGGCGGCGCGCGATGCGCCCGGCGTGGTCGGCGTGCTAACCAGCCGCGACATCGAGGGGCTCGGCGGCATCACCGCCAGCCGCCGCTTTACGGGCGCGGCGGCAAGGCGCTGATCATGCCGCACCGGCCGGCGCTCGCGACGGCGCGCGTCATGCGTGTCGGCGAGCCGGTCGTGATGGTGGTTGCGGAGAGCGCCATCGCGGCGCAAGACGCCGCCGAGCGCGTGGTGGTCGAATACGATGCGCTCACTCCGGTGATCGACGCGCGTGCGGCGCTCGCTGCCGGCGCGCCGCTTCTATGGGCGGCGGCGCCGGGCAATCTCGCGATCGACTGGCCGGGGCCGGCCGGCGATCCCGCCGCCAATTCGCGCGAAGTCGACGCGATCTTCCGCGCGGCGAAGTTCGTCGCCCGCATCACGGTGATCAATCAGCGCATGGCGGTTGCCGCGATCGAGCCGCGCGGCGCGACGGCGCGCTACGATGCGGCTGCCGAGGTTTATACGTTACGGGCGTGCTCGCAGGGCGCGCGCATATTGCGCGATGACCTCGCCGACATCATGAAAATTCCGAAGGAACGCTTGCGCGTCACGACCGACGATGTCGGCGGCGCTTTCGGCCTCAAAACCGGTGCCTATCCCGAATATCTCGCGCTCTTGGCCGGCGGCAAAAAATTTGGCCGACCGATTCACTGGATGTCGGGCCGCTCCGAGGCGTTCCTCAGCGACAATCAGGCGCGCGACACCTATTCCGAGGCGGAGCTTGCGCTCGACGCAAAGGGATGCTTCCTGGCGCTGCGCATACGCAACATCGCCAATCTTGGCGCCTATATCGGCCCGGTCGGGGCGCACATCCCGAGTCTGAGTTTTGCCCGCTGCCTGCCCGGCATGTACGACATCAGACATATCGACATCAGCACGCGCTGCGCCTTCACCAACACGCTGCCGACCGCGCCTTATCGCGGCGCCGGCCGGCCGGAGGCGAATTACGTGCTCGAACGCGTGGTCGAGGAGGCGGCGCGCGTGACCGGCATCGACCCGGCCGAATTGCGCCGGCGCAATCTCATCCCCGCCGCCGCCATGCCGTACAAGACCGCAGTCGGCACGACCTATGACAGCGGCGATTTTGCGCCGGTCCTCGAAAAGGCGCTGGCGCTCGCCGACCATGACGCCTTCAAGGCGCGCCGGCACGAAGCCCGGAGGCGCGGAAAATATCGCGGCATCGGAATTTCCTGCATGGTGGAACATGCCGGCGCCACGCCGATCGAAGGGGCGCTGCTGACGTTTCCAGGCGACGGCACGGTAGCGGTCAATCTCAATGTGCAGGCGACCGGCCAGGGGCATGCCTCGGTTTTTTCCCGTCTGGTCGCCGCGCGGCTCGGTCTTGCCCCGGACAAGGTGATCCATCGGCAGGGCGATTCCGCGCTGGAAATCGCCGGTTACGCCTCGGTCGGTTCGCGTTCGGCGATGACCGCGGGCTCGGCAATCGTCAAATGCGTCGACCGCCTCATCGAGAAGGGAAGGCACATCGCTGCGATGCTGCTCGAGGCTGCGGAAAGCGATATCGCCTATGCGGCCGGCGCCTTCACTGTGATCGGGACCGATCATCGTATCTCGCTCACCGATCTCGCGGCACGCGCCGCCGAACTGAAACGGCGCGGCACGATTGCCGAAGACCTCGATACCAAGACCGCGTTGGAAACGCCGCAGACCTTTCCCAATGGCGTCCACGTCGCCGAAGTCGAGATTGATCCCGATACCGGCCAGATGGACCTCGTCGGCTATAGCGCGGTCGACGATTGCGGCAACGTGCTCGACGGCATGATCGTCCAGGGCCAGCTGCACGGCGCGGTGGCGCAGGGGCTCGGACAGGCGCTGATGGAGCAGGTGATCTACGACGAGAGCGGCCAGCTCGTCACCGGCTCGTTCCTGGACTATGCGATGCCGCGCGCCGGCGACATCCCGTCGATCCGCGATGAACTCTCTTGCGTCCCGGCGACGACCAATTCGCTCGGCGTGAAGGGCGTCGGCGAGGCCGGCACCACGGCCGCGCTCGCCGCGGTGATGAACGCGGTCGCCGACGCCATTCCCGGCGGCGCCGGAGCGCATCTCGACATGCCAGTGACGGCCGCGCGCCTTTGGGGGGCGTGCCGGCGGGCGAAATCCTAGGCGGCAGGAACCGTGTTGTGGCGCAAATGCCACAGCCGGTAAGACTCACGCGGCCTCGGGGCGCTGATCTATTGATTCGCGCAGCGGAAGGGTGGCTAAATCAACGCGGCTCTTACGGGGGTATGAGCCAGGCGGCCTTGACCGAGCCATCCGGAGTTCGGTCTCGGCCGCTTGCGTTTTGTACCTCCCGCCGTCCGCACGGCCGCGCCGGCGGCCGCCGGCCCTTCAGGGAATCCCGCACTTCCTCACCGCAAGATCCGCGGCGCAAGCGGAGCGCGCTCCCCAAGCCGGGAATGTCCCTGTAGTCTTTCTTGCCTCGGACATTGAGTTGCGAACAGCGAGGACTCGATTGACGACTCAAGTCCTGCCGGTGCGCGAAATTCCGCTGCCGCGATCGGTGCCGGCGCTGCTGAGCTTCGTCGCCGGCTATGTCGACGTCTACACCTTTCTCGCGCTGTTCGGTCTCTTCGTCGCCCAGGTGACCGGGAGTTTCGTCATCGGCACGGCGGAGCTCGTCACCCACGACACCGGCATCACCGGCAAGCTCATCGCCATCGGTGCTTTCATCTTCGCCGCGGCGCTTACCGCGGGTTTGATCGCCGTGGTCGGCGAGCAAAATCGCGCGACATTGCCATGGATGTTGGCGTTCGAGACGGCGCTCCTTGCCGTTTTCACCGTTGTCATGTTCACCGCTCAGCCGCTCACCGGCGTCGGCGACTGGCACGGCATCGTCGCCGGCGCGCTCGGCGCCATGGCCATGGGCACGCAGAGCGTCATCGTGCGCCTGTTGATGCGCGGCGTTCCGCAGACCAACGTCATGACCGGCAACATGACCCAGGTCGGCATCGAGACCACCAATTTGTTGCTGGCCTGGCGGCGCCGGGCGCGCGATCCCGGCGATCGGGGCAGCGAAAAAGAGTTTGCCGCGGTGCGATCGAGGCTGTCCGTCGTTCTCGCCATTGCGATAGGCTTCCTGCTCGGCGCCGCGTCCGGCGCGGTCGCCTACGCGCAAGCGGGGCTTGCCGGCGCCCCCGTCGCCGTGGTCATCGTCGGCGCGCTCAGCGTCTGGGCGCTCCGTCGCGGCCGGGGCCGGGAATCGCAGATCTGAAAAATGGAGCAGACCATGCCGGAGCGTCCCGAGGCGATCGTCGCAGGCAAGAAACGCCCGTTCACCGGAGCGGAGTTTCTTGAGTCGCTGCGCGACGGCCGCGACGTCTACATCTATGGCGAGCGGGTCAAGGATGTCACGGCCCACCCGGCGTTCCGCAATTCGGCCGCTTCGATTGCGCTCCTCTACGACGCGCTGCACGACAAGGGCAGCAAGGAGGTGCTCACGGCGCCGACCGACACCGGCTCCGGCGGCTATACGCACAAATTCTTCAAGGCGGCGCGCTCGCGCGAGGAGGTGGTCGCGCAGCGCGACGCCATCGCCGCCTGGGCGCGCATCACCTATGGGTGGCTGGGGCGCAGCCCCGATTACAAGGCCGCCTTCCTCAACACGCTTGGCGCCAATGCCGGGTTCTACGGGAAATTCGCCGACAACGCCCGCGCCTGGTACAAGCGCGGGCAGGAGGCGGTGCTCTTTCTCAATCACGCGCTGGTCAACCCGCCGATCGACCGCAACAAGCCGGCCGAGCAGGTCAAGGACGTCTACATCACCATCCAGAAGGAGACCGACGCCGGCATTTACGTGTCCGGCGCCAAGGTCGTCGCCACCAACTCGGCGCTCACCCATTATAATTTTCTCGGCCAGAACATGGGTCAGGAAATCAATGACCCGGCCATGGTGGTGATGTTCATCGCACCGATGAACACGCCCGGCATCAAGCTCATTTGCCGGCCATCCTACGAGCTCGCCGCCGCGGCCACCGGCTCGCCCTGGGATTATCCGCTGACCTCGCGATACGACGAGAACGACGCCATCTTCGTTTTCGACAACGCCTTCATTCCCTGGGAGAACGTTCTCATTCATCGCGACATCGAACGGCTGAAGAATTTCTATCCGCAATCGGGTTTCTTCAACGGCTTTACCTTACAGGGCTGCACTCGGCTTTCCGTCAAACTGGATTTCATCGCCGGCCTGCTGTTCAAGGCCGCGCGCGCCACCGGCGTCGAGGCGTTCCGCGGCGTGCAGGCGCAGATCGGCGAGGTGATCGGCTGGCGCAATTTGTTCTGGTCGCTCACCGACGCCATGGCGTTCAATCCCGTGCCTTGGGTCGACGGCGCGGTGCTGCCCAATCCGCGCGCCTCGAGCGCCTATCGGCTGTTCATGACCGAGGCATATCCGGCGGTGCGCGCGATCGTCGAGAAGGTGATCGCCTCCGGGCTGATCTATCTTCCCTCGCACGCCCGCGACTTCAAGAATCCGGACATCGACAAATATCTGGCGAAGTACGTGCGCGGCTCGAACAACATCGATTACAAAGAGCGCATCAAGATCATGAAGCTTCTGTGGGACGCCGTCGGCACCGAGTTCGGCGCCCGCCATGAACTTTACGAGATGAACTATTCCGGCAGCCACGAGCTCATTCGCATTTTCCCGCTGCAACTGGCGCAGGCCTCCGGCGCGCTCAAGGAGATGGAGGCGTTCGCCGAGCGGTGCATGGCCGATTACGACGAGGACGGCTGGCGCCACGCGGCGTATCGCGATGGCGCGGACGTGTCGATCGTGGGGAAAAAGTAGGGCCGGTTGGCCGAGCGAGTTCGGCCTGAAACAGCCGGGCGATGACAAGCTCCGGCGCGCGGATCGCGTCGCTGCCGCGATTCACCATCTCAGGTTAATGAACACGCACTAAACACCTGATCCACGGCGCATTCAGGCCGAAGGGAAGAGAATGACGGTCGACAGAAGATCGCAGCACACCGCGATCGCCAGCAAAGGAGAGTGTCATGGACAGCCTGACCAAAGCCATCGTTGCCGTTTCGCTTGGACTGTTCGGCGCCTCGGCCACCAGCGCCTTCGCCCAGTCGCGATGGGACGCCGAGCATCCGCGTCGCGCCGAAGTCAACGAGCGACTCGCCGTGCAGAACTTCCGCATTAACCAGAGACTCCGCGAGGGCGAGTTGACGCCCGCGCAAGCCTATCGCCTGCACAACGAGGATCGAACGATCCGGCGCGAGGAACGGGCGATGGCGTCATTCGATCACGGTCACATCACCCGCGCCGAGCAGCGCGCCCTCAATCAGGAGGAGAACGTGGTCAGCCGGCGGATCGGTTTCTGACCGGGGGGCAATCGGAAACGGAGTCGGACGGCGCTTCATGAGGAGGTGCGGCGCCGTGTGAGATGCAAAGGTGAGTTCCGGCCGACACGTCGATGGCTCGTCGGCCGTGTCGGGCCGATGGGGCGCTGTGCCGCGCCCACCGGTGCCGCTTGTCTTGAGAAGTTTTGCAACCGACAAGGCCGCGGCAGCGGGCTGAGTGCTCGACGGCGGTGAGAGGGGCGCTCGAAACGCAGATCTGGTACGGGCCTTCCCGGGCTTGACCCGGCAATCTATCCTCCTGCACAAAAGCAAGAAGAATCCGGGATCGCCGATCCCGTTATCCAAATGCTGCATGGGAGGTCGTCATGCCCGACGCCGTGATCGTTTCCACCGCCCGCACCCCGATCGGCAAGGCCTATCGCGGCGCCTTCAACATGACCCACGGTGCCGATCTCGGCGGCCATGTCGTCCATCATGCGGTCAAGCGCGCCGGCGTCGATCCCGGCGAGGTCGAGGACGTCATTCTCGGCTGCGCCCTGCCCGAGCGCGCGACCGGCGGCAACATCGCGCGCCAGGCGGCGATCCGCGCCGGCCTGCCGGTCACCGTCGGCGGCATGACGGTCAACCGCTTCTGCAGCTCGGGGCTGCAGACGATTGCGCTGGCGGCGCAGCGCATCATTGCCGGCGAGGCCTCGGTTATCGCCGCCGGCGGCCTGGAAAGCATCAGCCTGGTGCAGGACGGCAAGAGCTTGCCGGCCCCCAGCGAGTGGATGCTCGAGCACAAGCCCGAGCTGTACATGCCGATGATCGACACCGCCGACATCGTCGCGGCGCGCTACAAGGTCAGCCGCGAAGCCCAGGACGCTTTCGCGCTGGAAAGCCAGCGCCGGACCGCGTCGGGGCAGCAGGCCAAGCGTTTCGACAGCGAGATCGTGCCGCTGCCGACGACCAAGAAAGTGGTGGACAAGGACACCAAGGCGGAAAGCTTCGAGCCGGTGACGCTCAAGAACGACGAGGGCAACCGCCCCGATACCACGCTCGAAGGCCTCGCCGCGCTCAAGCCGGTGCGCGAGGGCGGCTTCATCACTGCCGGCAATGCCAGCCAACTGTCGGACGGCGCCTCCGCCTGCGTGGTCATGGAGGCGAAGCTTGCCGAACGGCGCGGCCTCGAGCCGCTCGGCACCTTCCGCGGCTTCGCCGTCGCCGGCTGCGAGCCCGACGAGATGGGCATCGGGCCGGTGTTCGCCGTGCCGAAGCTCCTCGGCCGTCACGGCCTCAAGGTCGACGACATCGATCTGTGGGAGCTCAACGAGGCGTTCGCCAGCCAAGCGCTCTATTGCCGCGACCGGCTCGGCATTCCCCAGGAACGGCTCAATGTCGACGGCGGCGCGATCTCGATCGGTCACCCCTACGGCATGAGCGGCGCGCGGCTCACCGGTCACGCGCTGATCGAGGGCGGCCGCCGCGGCGCCAAATACGCGGTCGTCACCATGTGCATCGGCGGCGGCATGGGCGCCGCCGGCCTGTTCGAAATTCACTAGGGGGTGCGCCATGGATCTGCGCTTCACGCCCGAGGAAAACGCGTTCCGCGCGGAAGTGCGCGCGTTCATGAAAAGCGCGCTGCCGCATTCGATCCGCGACAAGATGATCGAGGGACGTCATCTGATCAAAGAGGACCTCGTCACCTGGCAGCGCATCCTCAACGCCAAGGGCTGGGGCGTGCCGCACTGGCCGGTGGAATGGGGCGGCACCGGCTGGGGACCGGTCAAGACCTACATCTTCCGCGAAGAGGTACAGCAGGCGCCGGCGCCCGAACCCCTGCCGTTCGGCGTCAACATGGTGGGGCCCGTCATCATCGCCTTTGGCAACGAGGCGCAGAAGAAACGGTTTCTGCCGCGCATCGCCAATCTTGACGACTGGTGGGCGCAGGGCTTCTCCGAACCCGGCGCCGGCTCCGATCTCGCTTCGCTGAAGGCCGCGGCGCGGCGCGCCGACGGCCACTACGTCGTCAACGGCCAGAAGACCTGGACCACGCTCGCGCAATATGCCGACTGGATCTTTTGCCTGGTGCGCACCGATCCGGCCGCCAAGAAGCAGCAAGGCATTTCGTTTCTGTTGATCGACATGAAGACGCCGGGCATCACCGTGCGTCCGATCCAGACCATCGACGGCGGCCGTGAAGTCAACGAGGTGTTCTTCGACGACGTCAAGGTCCCGGTCGAGAACCTGGTCGGCGAGGAGAACAAGGGCTGGGACTACGCCAAGTTCCTGCTCGGCAACGAGCGCACTGGCATCGCCCGGGTTGGCATCTCCAAGGCGCGCATCCGCCGCCTCAAGGAACTCGCCGCGCTCGAGCAATCGGGCGGCAAGCCGCTGATCGCCGACGAGCGCTTCCGCGCCAAGATCACGGCCGTCGAAGTCGAGATCAAGGCGCTGGAAATGACCGAACTGCGCGTCGTCGCCGAGCGCACGCGCTCCAACAAACCGGATCCCGCGTCCTCGATCCTCAAGATCAAGGGCTCCGAGATTCAGCAGATCATCACCGAATTGTTGGTCGAAGTGGTTGGGCCCTACGCCTTGCCCGACCAGGTTCCGCATGATGAAAGCGATCGTTGGAACGAGCCGCCGGTCGGGCCCGATTGGGCCGGCCCGCTGGCGCCGCAATACTTCAACTACCGCAAGACGTCGATCTACGGCGGCTCGAACGAAATTCAGAAGAACATCATCGCCAAGGCGATCTTGGGGCTGTGAAATTCGGGCTGTAGTCAGGTCAGGGCTGTGAAGTCCGGGCTGTGAGGTTGGGGGCTGTGAAATGGACTTTGCGTTGAGTGAAGAGCAGCAGTTGTTGCGTCACAGCGTCGAGCGGTTGTTCGCCGACCACTACGCATTCGAGGCGCGCAAGCGCTACGCCCAGGAGAAAGACGGCTTTAGCCGCGCGCTGTGGGCCCGCTATGCCGAGCTGGGTCTGCTCGGGCTGCCGTTTGCGGAAGAACACGGCGGCTCGGGCGGCGGGCCGGTCGAGACCATGATCGTCATGGAGGCGATCGGCCGGGCGCTGGCGCTCGAGCCGTATTTCGCCACCGTCGTACTCGCCGGCGGCCTGATCCGGCTCGGCGGCAGCGAGGCGCTGCGCGCCGCGATCGTTCCGAAGATCGCAAGCGGCGAGCTCATTCTCGCCTTCGCCCATGCCGAGCGGCAGTCGCGCTACGACCTCGCCGACGTCGCGGCGACCGCGCGCCGCGTCGGCTCCGGTTACATGCTCGACGGCGCCAAGAGCCTGGTGCTGCACGGCGACAGCGCGGAAAAATTCGTCGTCTCGGCGCGGCTCGGCGGCGGACAACGCGATCGCGACGGCATCGGTCTCTTCCTGGTCGATGCGGCGGACAAGGGCGTGTCGACGCGCGGTTATGCGACGGTCGACGGGCTGCGCGCCGCCGAAGTCACGTTCGCGGGCGTGCGCGTTCCCGCCGAGGCGGCGCTCGGAACGCCCGGCGCTGCTTTCCCGCTGATCGAGCGCGTCGTCGACGCGGCGATCGCCGCGCTCGCCGCCGAAGCGGTCGGCGCCATGGCCGCGATGCACGCGCTCACCGTGGACTATATGAAGACGCGCAAGCAATTCGGTGTCACCATCGGCAGCTTCCAGGCCTTGCAGCATCGCGCCGCCGACATGCTGATCGCGCTCGAACAGGCGCGCAGCATGGCGATGCTGGCGACCATGATGGCGGCGGAAGACGACGTGCGCGAGCGCCGGGCGGCGATTTCGGCGGCGAAAGTGCAGATCGGCCGCTCCGGGCGCATCGTCGGCCACGGCGCCATCCAGATCCACGGCGGCATCGGCATGACCATGGAGGCGAGCGTCGGCCATTACTTCAAGCGCGTCACCATGATCGACACCATGTTCGGCGACGCCGATCATCATCTCGGCCTGTTGGCGGAAAGCGGCGGGCTGATTGCGGCCTGATTGATTTATCGAGGGCCTTGCGCGCCCCGTGAACGCGCGCCCCGTGCGCCATGCACCTTGGCGCCGGCCCGAATCGGACGAAACCATCGATTCCTTGATCGAAATCAATGCGCGCCGGCGATTTATTCAGCCTGCTTGCGGCCAGAGCATGATCCGGAAAAGTGGCGGCCGGTTTTCCGCAAAGATCATGCTCCACAGTGCAATTGCAGGAGGAGGATTTGATGCAAATCCGCGATTCTCGCTCCGCCGCGCGCGACGATCTGCTGGGCAGCCGGGTGGCCATGCTCGGTCTCGATCTTGCCGCGATCGAAAGCTCTGACCGCAAGGCCTTCGCGACGATCAAGCGGCGTTGCGCGCTTTGCGACTTCCGCCAAGCCTGCGAAGTGGACTTGAGGCGCGACCCCAACAACCCGGTGTGGGAGACCTATTGTCCGAACTCGGCGACGCTTATTGCCCTCACGGAGGCCTGGTGGCTGACGCATTAGCGCGCCATTCATTCGCTTGATATTTTTCAATTGACGGCATGGTCGCTCGACCCGCTTTCCCGCGGTAACGAGCAGGGTTCGGTCAAAGGCCGTTTGGCTCCGTGTTCTTGTTCGTGCCAACTGAGCCAAAATAACGCTAACGCAGCTTGGCTCGCGGCGCCTTGATGTGAATCAAGGGTCTTTCAAGGGTCTTTCAAGGCTCTTGCGCCCCCAATCGGCGCCGGATTAACCAATAGCGGACAGCGAAAACCCGGAGGTTCACGTGAAGACGGCCATTACCGAAATGTTCGGCATCCGCCATCCGATCATCCAGGGCGGCATGCACTTCGTCGGCCGCGCCGAGCTCGCCTCGGCGGTCGCCAATGCCGGCGGCCTCGGCATCATCACCGGACTGACCCAGAAGACGCCGGAATTGCTGGCCAAGGAAATCGCGCGCTGCCGCGACATGACCGACAAGCCGTTCGGCGTGAACCTCACCTTTCTGCCGTCGTTCGCCTCGCCGCCCTATCCGGAATACATCGCCGCGATTGCCGAAGGCGGCGTCAAGATCGTCGAGACCGCGGGCCGCAGCCCCGAGCAATACATGCCGGCGCTGAAGGCGGCAGGCATCAAGGTCATCCACAAATGCACCTCGGTCCGCCATTCGCTCAAGGCCGAACGCATCGGCTGCGACGCGGTGAGCGTCGACGGATTCGAATGCGGCGGCCATCCCGGCGAAGACGACGTGCCCAACATGATCCTCCTGCCGCGCGCCGCCGACGAGTTGACGATTCCGTTCGTGGCCTCGGGCGGCATGGCCGACGGGCGCAGCCTGGTGGCGGCGCTGGCGCTGGGCGCCGCCGGAATGAACATGGGCACGCGCTTCATCGCCACCAAGGAGGCCCCGGTGCACGACAACGTCAAGCACGCGCTCGTCGCCGCCTCCGAGCTCGACACCAGGCTGATCATGCGGGCGCTGCGCAATACCGAGCGCGTGCTGAAGAACGCCGCGGTCGACCGCATCATCGAGATCGAGCGCGCCAAGGGTGCGGCGCTGCAGATTGCCGACATCAAGGAGCAGGTCGGCGGGCTCTACGGCAGGATCATGCTCGACGGCGACATGGATGCCGGCGCCTGGAGCTGCGGCATGGTCGCCGGCCTGATCCACGACATACCGACCGTCGCCGAGCTGATCAAGCGGATCATGGCCGAGGCCGAACGGCTCATCCGCATCCGGCTCATCGGTTTTCTCGACGGCGCCGCCGCGCCGGCGCCGTCGGCCGCGAAGGTGGCGTGAGAGGGGGCCGCGCGCGGCGGCCCGGTCTTGCTCAGCGCACCTTGCGCTTGCCGAAGGTCGGCTGCACTTCCGGAATCGGCGGCATCTGCCAGGTGCCGACGACCGGCATGGTCGTGTCGCGGTTGATCACCACGTCGATGAGAGTCGGAGTATCGGAGCGGATCGCTTCACGATAGGCGTCGCCGAATTGGTCCGGATGTTCGATGCGGATACCGCGCCCGCCCATGGCTTCGGCCATCTTGGCGAAGTCCGGATTCCACAACTGCCCGGTCCGTTCGTTGACGAAGCTCGTGCCGATCTCACGACCATCATAATAGAAGCGCTGCAGGTCGCGAATGCAGCCGATGGCGTAGTTGTTCTGCAGCACCCACACCGCGGGCAGATTGTATTCGACCGCGGTCGCCACGGCATGCGGCATCATCATGAAGTTGCCGTCACCGCACAGCGTCACGCAGGGCGAATTGGGCCGGGCGAGCCTTGCACCCAGGACGCCGGCCACGCCGAAGCCCATGGCGGCGAAGCCGCCCGCCGTCAGGTGCGTGCCGGCAATACGCGGCTTCCAGTATTGTTCTGACCAGACCTGGCAGTTGCCGACGTCGTCGACCATCACCGTCTCGGGCGGCGAGATCTTGTTCATCTCAGCCATGATGCGGCGCGGCTCTATGGGCACTTCATTCGAGCGCTCAAAAGGTTCGCAGAAATTACGCCATTCCGCCCGCCAGCCTTCGATTTCCTTGTGCCAGGGGCTGCCATAGCTCAACCGGACGCCCTTGGCGCGGGCGATCCGCGCTGCCTGGGCGAGGAAGGCCTTGGCATCGCCGACCATGCCGATCTCGACCGGATAGTTGCGCCCGATTTCCTCCGGATCGATGTCCACCTGGATGAGGCGCGTCGGCGGGATATTGTAGACATAGCCCGGAAGCCAAGAGCCAGTATGGAGGTCATTGAAGCGGGCGCCGATGGCGAGGATCACATCGGCGCTGCGCGCCGCCTCGGTGGCCGGGTACTCGCCCCAGACGCCGGCGACGCCGAGGTTGAGCCGGTGATCGAAGGGCAGGGCGCTCTTGCCCATGAAGGACGTATAGACGGGAATTTCCAGCTGCTCGGCGAGCGCCTTCAATTCTTCATAGGCGCGGGCGACGCGCACGCCGCCGCCGGCGAGGATCAACGGCCGCTGGGCGCTGGTGAGAAGGTTGAGCGCCTTCTCGACGGTTTCGTCGGCAACGGTCGTGCGCCAGTTGAGCGGCTGTCCGTGCACATTCGGGTCCGGGGTCGAGACCGGCGCCGTCCTCATATAGAGATCGTAGGGCATGTCGAAGTGCACGGGTCCCGGCCTGCCCGTGCGCATCATCGTGAACGCGTCGGGCAACGCCTTGACCAGGTCCTCGACCTTGCGAATGCGCCACGATTTCTTGACGATCGGCGTGAACATCGAGGACATGTCGCCGTGATAGCGGTAGTCGTCCTGCAGCGCGCCGGTGTCGAACTGCGTCGTCGGCACCTGGCCGGTGATGACCAAGAACGCCGAGCAGTCGTAGTAGGCGTTGGCCACCGAGATCATCATGTTCATGGGGCCGGGACCGGTCGAGGTATAGACGGCGAGCGGCTGCCCAGTCAGGCGATAGTAGACATCGGCCATGAACCCGCCGGCCTGCTCGATGCGAGGCGAGATATGGCGGATACGATCGGTTTGTTTGTAGAGCCCGTCGAGCAGGCCGATGGCGCCGTGACCGGCATAGCCGAGGATGCAGGGCACTTTCTCCTTGACCAGATACTCGGCAATGATGTCGGTGCCGCGGATTTCGTTGGAGCCGGCAGGGTAGGTCGAACTTCGTGCCTGCGATCCATAGGACGAGTAGGCCGACGATGCGGCGCCCCCGCGCGTGTCGGCACTGCCGGGGTAGGTCGAACCTCGCGCCTGCGACCCATAGGGCGAGTAACTCGACGATGCCGATCTGGATCCGTAGCCTTCGTACGATCTGGGCCGGTCCTGCATTTTCGTCCCTCCTGTCGTTTCCTCGGGTCTTTCGGGCGCTTCAATGCGCCGTAGTTTGCACGATTGTGGCGCCGTTGCCGAGAGCAAACCCAGCGCTTCCACCCGTCGCGGCCGCCGGTCTTCATGCTGCCGGTGTCGTTAAGATCGCACCGTTCGTTCGCCGCGACTAGAGCGCAATCGCTTCAGTTCGAAGCGATTGCGCTCTAGTTTTCCTGTCCGGAGCATGATCTCTTCGGAAAACCGGCGTTCCGCTTTTCCGGATCGTGCTCCCGGCAGCAGATTCTTAGCGGCGGCGGTCCCCAACTCATTTGATGCAAATCAACCGACTTGTGCCGATGTGCCATCTCGCCGGCGCGGCTTGCCCCCTTTCGGATCGGCCAGCGACGGAGGGGGCACAAGCTAAGCCCGTGGCCGAATTGCCGAAATGGTGCGCGCCAGGAACCTTCGCTGACGGTCATTGCCGGCCTTAGGCCAGCAATTATGCTGAGATGGGTTAGTGGAGGGCGTTGATCGAGCCGTCCATGGCGCAGGCGGAAGGACCCATGAACCCCGTGCTTCGACTCTACGAGGACGTCCTGTCGAAAGGCGCGGAAATGTCTCTGTCGGCGTTGCCGCGCATGATCTTCGTAGTGCATGGCGCCGTCGCGACCGCAGGCCGGCTCCTGCGCGAGGATGAGGTCTGGAGCGGGGAAGGCGCTGCGAGTTTGAAGGCCGGGGCCGACGGCGCGACGGCTTGGCGATGGGAACTTGCGCCAGGCGATAGCGTCGATGCCGGCAAAGCCGCCGCGCGTCCATCCATCGTGTCGCGGGCAAAACTTTCGGCGCGGCTCGACACGTTGCCCGCCGGCGCTCTGCTCTTGCGCGGCGACAGCGTCGCCTTCCCGGCGGGCGGCTGCGCTTACTTGCATCGCCATCAGGGGCCGGGCATCCGTTGTCTCATCGAAGGCGGCCTGCGCATCGATACGCGCGGCGGCTCGACCTCCTACGGCCCAGGGGGCGCCTGGTACGAGAGCGGGCCGGAGCCGGTCTTCGCTCAGGCGGCCGATCGGCCGACGCGCTTTATCCGCGTCATGATCCTGCCATTGGCGTTGCTAGGAAAGAGCTCAGTCGAATATCTCAACGAGGAAGACAAGGCCAAACCGAAATCGCAGAAATACAAGATCTATGTCGACATGCCGATCGAGTTTGCGGCGGCGCAGCGCCGGCCGGAGTAATCATTGCGAGCTGAGATGGTGCAGGGATTTTGCTCGTGATCGCCGCATTGACGTTGAACGCATCGGAAACTTTGCCGGCTGACGGTTTCGCCGGCGCGCTCGCCGGCCGTGTCTGGCGTCCCGATGTCGAAGGGCCCTCGATCGTAGCGGTCCGCGCCGATGGGATGTTCGATATAACGGCCGCATTTCCGACCATGCGCGATCTCTGCGAGACCGCCGATCCGGCGGCGAACCTGAGAGCCGTCCGGGGGGAGCGAATCGACGCGCTCGACGACATTCTTGCCAATACGCCGCCCGACGCCCGCGACATTTCAAAACCGTGGCTGCTCGCTCCCGTCGACCTGCAGGCGATCAAGGCGGCGGGTGTCACTTTCGCCGTCTCGATGATCGAGCGGGTCATCGAGGAGCGCGCTCATGGTGATCCGCGAGCGGCGGAAGGCATCCGCGGCGACATCCTGCGGATCATCGGTGACGACCTTCAATCCCTGACGCCCGGCTCTGCGGAAGCTGCGGCGCTCAAGGAGGCGCTGATCGCGCGCGGCATGTGGAGCCAGTACCTCGAGGTCGGCATCGGGCCGGACGCCGAAATCTTCTCCAAGGCGCCGCCGATGGCGGCTGTCGGCACGGGCATGGACGCCGGAATTCATCCGCTCTCGGTTTGGAACAATCCGGAGCCGGAAGTGGTGCTGGCGATCGCCTCCGACGGCCGCATCGTCGGTGCCACGCTCGGCAATGACGTCAATTTGCGCGACATCGAGGGCCGCTCCGCGCTCTTGCTCTCCAAGGCGAAGGACAACAATGCGAGCTGCGCCGTCGGTCCTTTTCTCCGCTTCTTTGACCGGACTTTCACGCTACAGGCGGTATCCGAGGTGACAGTCATACTGGAGGTTGTCGGTGCCGACGGCTTTCGCCTCGACGGTACTTCGCACATGGATCGCATCAGCCGCGCTCCCGCCGACTTGGTGCGGCAGATGCTCGGCGCACACCACCAGTATCCCGACGGCGCCGTTCTATTTCTGGGTACGCTGTTTGCGCCCACCACCGACCGCGACGCACCGGGTCAGGGCTTTACCCATCATGTCGGCGACGTGGTTACCGTTGCGGCATCGGAGCTCGGCAGCCTGGCGAACCGCATGCGATACTGTCAGGACTGCGAGCCCTGGCGCTTCGGAACCAGCCACCTCATGCGCAATTTGGCCCGCCGAGGCCTGCTTTGAACGAAAAAGAGGCCTGCCGCGCAGGCCTCTCTTCTGGTTGCTTGACCGGACCGGCTCGCGGCCGCGCCGGACACGCGGCCGGAGCTTTCGACGCAATTGCCGTTATTCGTAGTTCTTCTTGCAAGGCGGATTGTCGCGTCCCGGCGGGACGAATTTGTCGAAAGCCGCCTTGGAGAAGCCAAGCCGTTGCTGCACGTTCGGCACGACCTTCACCACCTTGCTGATGAGGTCGCCCTTCTCGTCCTTGACGACCTCGGTGACGAAGTTGGTGCCGATCGCCTGGCGGTTTTCGTCGAGCTTGATCTCTCCGTTCGGAGCGTCGAGCACCATGTTCTGCAGCGCGACGCGGAACTTCTTGTTGCCGTCGCTGAGGTCGCCATTGACCTGGTCGAGCGCCCTGAACACGGCGTCGCCCGAGTTGTAGTAATTGATGGCGAGCAATGACGGGCTGGCGAAGGCATTCTTAAAATAGCCTTCTTTCGGCATTTGCTGGTAGGCCTTTACGAACGCCTGCCATTTCGGGCTCGGGTCATTGTCGGCCATGCCGCTGGCGGCGGGCGTGCCGATCAACGCTTCCTTCGCCTTGCCTTTCGACGACAGCACGGTCTGGTCGACCATGATCGAGCCGCCGATGAGGTGGGCGTTGCCGCCGGCCTGCTGGTATTGGTTGAGGAAGTTCACGGCGTCGGCGCCGCCGAGACCGAGATAGATGCCGTCGACGTCTTCCGACAGAAGCTGCGGGATATAGGAGGCGAAGTCCTTGGTGCCGAGCGGCACCCAAAGTCGCTTGGTGATCTGACCGCCGGCCTTGCAATATTCAACGGTCAGGCCCATGACCTGCGTATAGGTGAATGCATAGTCCTCAGCGATCGTCGCGATCTTCTTGTAGTGCTTCGTATTGTAGATGTAGTCGCCAAGACCGGCGTGCCATTGCGCGCCGTCCATGTTGAAGCGGTAGAAAGTCGGCGACGGGGTGACCCCGGCGGACGGATCCCCATAGGTCGTCTCCAGCGCGCCGGATCCGGCGTTTATGACCGTGATCTGCGGCTGCGTCTTCGAATAGTCCCGGATGGCGATGCCCTCGGCGCCGGAGAGCGGCGAAATGAGGACGTCGACCTTGTCCTGTTCGACGAGTTTCTTGGCCGCGCGTACGGCCGAATCCGGGCTGGCATCCGTTGAACCGACGACCGTCTCGATCTCCTTGCCGCCGGCCTTGTGGTTATGGGCCTTCACGGCAAGTTCGTAGCCGCGCATGCCATCTTCGCCGAGAACGGTGTAGGTACCTTCGAGTGTCGCGGTCACGCCGATCTTGATTTTGTCGGCGGCGTGAGCCGATCCACTACCGACGACCGCGGTAAAGGTGACCGCGACCGCAATTCCAAAGCCCTTGCGCATGGGGTTCCCTCCTGTATGCGAATGCCGTTAAGGCGGCATCATCTTGCCGGTCGAATGCGCTTGTGCGTTGATAGCGGGGAGACGTCGCCCCCTTTCCCGACCGACCATAAATCGTAGCAGTGGGCAGGCTTATGCCACAAGCCCGCCCCCCGCCGAAGCGGGTCGGCCCGCCGTGTCTGCCAGTCTGATTCTTCCTCTTCCGAAACGTTCCTCCTCGTTCCGGAACGAGGGCTGATGCGATCAGGCGCCGCCGCAGAGACCCACTTGTCAAGCACGCGCTGCCGTCGTTTAATCCAGCAAACAAAACAAAGAGTTCTCATGGGAGGCCGCGTATGAGTACTGCTTTGGCAGTCTGTCATGGGTCATTCGGCCGCGTGACCGTCTACCAACTCGACCGGCCGATGCGCACTCACGCCCATCGCGAAGGCCATTTGACTTTTCACCTTGGCGGCCCTCCGGCGATCGTGACGATTTCCGACGTTCCGCACTTGGTCGACGAGAGTGCGGGAGTGGCGATCAACCCTTGGCAACCACATTCTTTTCAGCCTTTTGCCGGCGACAAACCTTCGGTCTTCCTGGTCGCGTATATCTGTGACCGGTGGCTCGACCGTGATCACGAGGCCCGCGGCAGCCTGCGTTTTGGCTCTAACGGGATAAAGGTCGGAACGACGATCCGCGCCATCTGCGCCAGCCTTTCCCACGTGCTCGTGACCAACGCGAGCTACCGGCTCGTGCATCGCTATCTCAGTCAGCTCTTCGATGCGAGCTTCAACGAATCCTGGGCGCCGGGCAGCCGGCCCGCTCTGCCGGAAAGGCAACGGGCGCCCATGGACTTCCGCGTCCGCAAGTCGCTGCGCCTGTTGGACGATTGCGCCGTCCAAGGCATCGAACTCAAGGCGGTGGCGCGTGACGCGGGCCTGTCGCGCCCGCATTTCTTCAAGCTCTTTCGCGAGAACACCGGGGTAACGCCCGCACTCTACGCCAATACAATCCGCATTGAGCGCGCGCTCGATCGATTAACGGGCTCGCGCGCCTCGGTGACGGATATCGGCTACGAGCTTGGCTTTTCGTCGCAGAGCCATTTTACCCATTTCTTTTCGGCGCATGTGGGAATCGCGCCGACGCAGTACCGTACCATCGCCCGGGTGGTGGGCGAGTAGAACGACGATCTCCCGAGTTCATCCCCCCAAAGGGAAAGGCGCAAAAATCAGACTGGCGAACATGCCGCGGCCCCTTTGCTCGGCTAGTTTTGGGCAAAAGGGAGGAAGCAAGGTGGCCACGGCCTTTGGCGATGACGGGGCGGTCCATGGTGCCGGACGCAGTGACGCGGTTGTCCGCTGGATCGAGCGCCACCCTATCGGCGCTCTGATCATCGCCATCGCCGTCATTTTCGTGCTCTGGCTGGTGTTCGCGCCCTGGCCGGAGGGTTTCGAGGACTGGTTCGGCAAAAAGCGCATCTTCATCAACGCGCTCTTCAACGGCATCACGCTGGGCGCGCTGTATTTCCTGGTCGCCACCGGCTTTACCTTGATCTTCGGTCTGATGCGCAACGTCAATTTGGCGCACGGCTCGCTTTACCTGTTTGGCGGCTATATGGGCTACGAGGCCACGCAGTGGACCGGTTCGTGGCTTTTCAGCTACGTGATTGCATTTATTTGCTGCGCGATCGTCGGAATGGCCATGCAGTTCTTCATCTTTCGTCGGATGGAAGGCGAGGATCTGCGGCAAACGCTGGTCACCCTCGGTCTCTCGATTATCTTCTCCGACCTGATGGTCTGGGTCTGGGGCGGCAACCCCATTCAGATCGACACTCCGGATTATCTGGCAGGCCCGGTCCCCACTCCGATCGTGGTTGCCGTCAGATCGAGCGGAGAGGCCGTCTTTCTCCACTACCCCACCGTCAGATTGGTCATTTTCCTGGCAGCGGTCGTTATCGGCATTGCCATGTGGATCGCCCTGCATCGTACGCGGATCGGGATGATGATCCGTGCCGGGGTCGATGATCGCGACATGCTGTCCGTCCTCGGCTACCGGGTGCAGTTGCTCTTCATCATCGTTTTTGCTTTCGGCGCCGGCCTTGCCGGCATGGCCGGAATTGTCGGCGGGACTTTTCAGTCGATTTCGCTCGGCGAGGATTCGCATTTCTTGTTGGCGTCGCTGGTGGTCGTCATCGTCGGCGGCATGGGGTCGATACCGGGTGCGGCGCTTGGCGCTCTCATCATCGGTCTCTCCGAACAAATCGGCGTGGTCTACTTTCAGAACTATGCCACCGTCTTGAGCTTCCTGATCATGGTCATCGTGCTGGCACTTCGTCCGCAGGGCCTCTTGGGGAGACGGTGAAATGGCGATCACGCAAGCCACCGACGCTCCCATCGGCATGGACGAGGCGCAGCGCAACGCGGCCGCTTGGCTATCGAATTATTCGGCAATCCTGCTGCTCGGCCTGGTACTGCTGTTTCTGCCGGCAATCGCCAACAATTTCTTTCTCGACCAGATTGTAGGCTGGGCCCTGATCCTCGGCATGATCGCGCTGTCACTGATGTTTCTCGCCGGTTACGGCGGTATGGTCAGTCTCGCGCAAATGACGGTGGCCGGAATAGCCGGCTACATGATCGCCGTGTTCGGCGCCAGCTCGCTCCCCGCGATCAGCCTGTTCTGGCCCTGGTGGGTGGCGGTGCCGATTGCGATTCTGATCGCGGGCGCCTTCGGTACACTCGCCGGCGCGCTGTCGGCGCGCACCGAAGGCATTTACACGATCATGATCACGCTCGCGCTCGCAAGCGCGTTCTTCTACCTGGCGCTGCAGAACTGGCCGATTTTCAATGGCTTCAACGGCTTCACCACGATTCCCGCGCCGCATTTTCTCGGCGTCAATTGGCGCTCGCCGGTCCCGTTCTATTATCTGGTCCTGTTCTTCGCGGTGCTCAGCTATTTCGTCGTCCTCTATGTGTCGCGCGCGCCGTTCGGCCTGGCGTTGCAGGGCGTGCGCGACAATCCGCGCCGCATGGAGGCGATCGGCTACAACGTCACCGCCCACCGCATCGCCGCCTATGCCTTCGCGGCACTCATCGCCGCGATCGGCGGAATCCTCCTGGTATGGCAGAACAATCAGATCTCGCCCTTCTCGGTCGGCGTTGACGTCGTCATCAACCTTCTCGTCATCGCTGTTGTCGGCGGGCTCAGCCACCCGATCGGTCCGTTCATCGGTGCGATTATCTACGTGATCCTGCGCACCTTCGCGCTCGACGCACTGGTCGCGGTTGGCCTGGACGGACGACGCTTCCAGACGCTCATCGGCCTCGGCTTTCTGGTCATTGTCCTGTTTTCGCCCGACGGCGTGATCGGCATTTGGCGGCATTGGTCGTCGCGCATTCGCGCCCGCGGCGCAAGGAGCGGCTTTTGAGCACGATCGCCGAACGGATAGCTGCGGCCGGCACCGGCAATGCGATCGATCTGCGCGGCGTCAGCCGTTACTTCGGCGCGCTTGCCGCCTTGATCGACGTGACACTGAGCGTGCGGCCGGGCGAGCGGCGGGCGGTGCTGGGATCGAACGGAGCCGGCAAGACCACGCTGCTCAACTGCGTGACCGGCGATTTTCCGCCAACCTCGGGAACGGTGCGTTTCTTCGGCGAGGACGTCACCACGCTGCCGCCGCACGAGCGCATTCGCCGCGGGCTGCGCCGCACCTACCAGATTTCCTTGTTGTTTCAGCGGCTCAGCGTGCGCGACAACATCTATCTCGCCTGTCGCGGTGTCTCGCGCGGCCGCTTCTCCTTCCTGCGCTCGCGCGCAAGCGATGCGATCATGCAATCGGTCAGCGACCTGCTGACGCTGGTTCATCTCGATTCGGTCGCCGACCGTCTGGTGGGAGAATTGGCGCACGGCCAGCAGCGGCAGCTCGAGATCGCGCTGGCGCTCGCCGGTGCGCCGCGGTTCATCCTGTTCGACGAGCCGGCCGCGGGCTTGTCGCCCAGCGAGCGCGGCGACCTGGTCGCGATCCTCACCGCGCTTCCCGCGCACATCGGCTACATCATCATCGAGCATGACATGGACGTCGCGCTGCGCGTCGTCGAAAGCGTTACGATGATGCACGACGGACGCATCTTCAAGGAAGGCGCGCCGCACGAAATCGAGGCGGATCCCGAGGTGCAGCAATTGTATCTGGGAGGCGGACATGCCTGAGCGCGCCGGCGCCCTCCTGGACATCAGAGGCCTCAATGTTTTCTACGGACGCAGCCACGCGCTGCAGGGCGTCGACCTGAAACTCGAACATGGCGTGCTTTCGCTCGTCGGCCGCAATGGCATGGGCAAGACGACGCTGTGCAAGGCGATCGTCGGCCTGACGCCGGTTGCGAGCGGCTCGATTCGATTTATGGGCGAGGAGCTGGTCGGCCGCACGCCGGCCGAGATTGCGCGCCTCGGGCTCGGCTATGTGCCGCAGGGCCGGCGGTTGTGGCCCACGGTCACCGTTGAGGAGCATTTGCGGCTCGCGGCCGGCAACGGCCGTTCGCAATGGACGATTCAGCGCATCTACGAAACCTTCCCGCGGCTGGCCGAGCGCCGCACCAATCGCGGCAACCAGCTCTCCGGCGGCGAGCAGCAGATGCTCGCCATTTCGCGCGCGCTCTTGCTCAACCCGCATCTGCTCATCATGGACGAGCCGACCGAAGGACTGGCTCCGGTCATTGTCGAGCAGGTCGAGGAGATCCTGCTGCGGCTCGGCGAGCAGAGCGACATCGGCGTCCTGGTGATCGAGCAGAACATCGGCGTTGCCACTGCGGTGGCGGAAAAACTCGCCATCATGATCAATGGCCGGATCAACCGGATCATGGAGGCAGCGCGGCTCGCGGCCGACCGGGATCTGCAGCAGCGGCTGCTCGGCGTCGGCCAGCGCGGGGAGGCGGAGGAGCCGGCCGAGCCCGTCGCATCGGCAACCGCGGCTCCCGCCGAAACCCGGGCGGCGAAAGCGCGAGGTCCGATCCGCGTCTATCTTTCCAATCCGGCGCCGCCGACGCGCTGGTCGCAGCCGGTGCCCGCCGCTCGGATCGAGACCGCGGCGCGCACCCGCACGGTGGCGCCCGAGCCGACCGAATCGACCGCGGCACCGACCATCGATCTGCGTCCCATCCATCGTGGGCCGGCAACAGTGATCGTTGCCGGGACGCTCGACACCAAAGGCGACGAACTCCGCTTCATCCGCGATCAGATCGCCGCCGCCGGCGTGCGCGTCTTGTTGGTCGACCTTTCCACTTCGGGACAGCCGTCGCCCGCCGACGTGCCGCCGCACCACATCGCCCCGTATTACCGCGGCGGACCCAACGCGGTGTTCACCGGCGATCGGGGCGCGGCGATCACCGCGATGGCGGAGGCGTTCGAGTCCTGGATCAGGCGGCACGAGCCGGTTGGCGGCCTCATCTCGGCCGGCGGATCGGGCGGCAGTTCGCTCGTTGCACCGGCGATGCGTGCGCTGCCGATCGGCGTGCCCAAGGTTCTCATCTCTTCGGTCGCCTCGGGTAACGTCGCGCCGTATGTCGGACCCGCCGACATCCTGATGCTTTATTCGGTGACGGACGTCGCCGGCCTCAATTCAGTATCGCGCCAAGTTCTCGCCAACGGCGCCGCAGCGATGGTCGGCATGGTCAAGGCGCGTGCCGCCAGCGCCGCCAGCGCCGAGCGCGAGCGGGCGCCGGCGCGGCGCGGCAGCAGCAAGCCGGCGATTGGCCTCACCATGTTCGGGGTGACGACGCCGTGCGTCGACGCCGTGGTCGACGCACTCGAAGACGATTTCGAGTGTCTCGTTTTCCACGCCACCGGGGTCGGCGGGCAATCGATGGAAAAGCTGGTCGATTCCGGCGCGCTTTCCGCCGTGATCGACATCACCACGACCGAGGTGTGCGATCTCCTCTGCGGCGGGATATTGCCGGCGACCGAGGACAGGTTCGGAGCGATCGCGCGGACCAGAATTCCTTACATCGGCTCATGCGGTGCCCTCGACATGGTCAACTTCGGTCCCATGGACAGCGTACCCGCGCAGTACCGCGGCCGCACACTGCACGTGCATAATCCGACCGTGACGTTGATGCGCACGACGCCGGAGGAAAATGCACGAATCGGACGCTGGATCGGCGAGCGGCTTAATCTGATGGAAGGCCCGGTACGCTTCTTCTTGCCGGAAGGGGGCGTTTCGGCGCTCGACGCTCCCGGTCGGTCGTTTTCAGATCCGAACGCGGACGCGGAGCTGTTCAGGTCGCTTGAAGCGACCGTTCGGCAAACGTCCTCGCGCCGCCTGATACGCGCACCGGAGCATATCAACGATCCGCGCTTCGCCGCGGAGATCGTCGCCGAATTCCGCCGCATGTTCGGCGGCGGCGTCACCCGCCGGCGCGCCAGAGGATAGCCGCATGTCTCGCATCCGACGTTCCGAAATCCTCGATCGGCTGCGCGCGTTGAAGGCGCGTGGCGAACCGATCATCGGCGCCGGGGCCGGCACCGGCATTTCGGCGAAGGGCGAAGAGCTCGGCGGCGCCGATCTGATCGTGATTTACAACTCCGGACGCTACCGCATGGCCGGGCGCGGATCGCTCGCCGGCATGATGCCGTTCGGCGATGCCAACGGTGTCGTGCTCGAAATGGCGCGCGAGGTGTTGCCGGTTGTCGGCAAAACCCCGGTGCTCGCGGGGGTCTGCGGCACGGATCCGTTCCGGCAAATGGACGTGTTCTTGGACGAGGTCGCGCGGCTCGGCTTCAGCGGCGTGCAGAACTTTCCGACCGTTGGCCTCATCGACGGCCGCTTCCGGGCCGGCCTTGAGGAGACCGGCATGGGTTACGCCTGCGAGGTCGAGATGGTCGCAAAGGCCCACGCCCGCGATCTTCTGACCACACCTTACGTGTTCGAACCCGCGCAAGCGGCGGCAATGGCCCGCGCCGGCGCCGACGTGCTGGTCTGCCATTTCGGCCTGACCGTCGGCGGCTCGATCGGAGCGGCGACGTCGACACGGCTGGAAGATTGCCCGGCACTTACCGACGCCATGGCCGACGCGGCTTTCGCCGTGAACCGCGACATCTTGATTCTCGTTCACGGCGGACCGATCGCCGAGCCGCCGGACGCCGAGTTTGTCCTCGCTCGCGCGCGCCACTGTCACGGTTTCTATGGTGCTTCGTCGATGGAGCGCCTGCCCGTCGAGCGTGCGATGCGCGAACAGGTTGCAAAATTCAAGGCGATCAAGAAGCTTAGCGCAAGTGAAGAACAGGCCCGCGTCAGACCAAACAGTCGGCGGGCGGGGAGGAAGTAAGATGTCCGTCGCCATTCTCGGCAGCCTGATCATCTGGCTCATTGTCGCGGTCGTCGTCATCGCGATCGTGGTCTATTTCGTCAACTGGCTCTACCGTCGGTCCTCGAAGGAAATCTCCTTCGTGCGCACGGGCCTGTTCGGCGAAAAGGTCGTCATCAACAGCGGCGCCTTTGTCTTTCCGTTCGTGCACGAGGTCACCCCGGTCAATATGAACGTTCTGCGTATGCAGGTCGTTCGCAACCGGGACGATGCTCTGATCACCAAGGACCGCATGCGCGTCGACATCGAGTCGGAGTTCTACGTGCGCGTTCCGCCGACGCCGCAGGCGGTGACGATCGCCGCCGCCACGCTCGGCCGGCGTACCACGAACGTCGCCGACCTCGACGCCCTGCTGTCGGGCAAGTTCGTTTCCGCGCTGCGCTCGGTTGCGTCAGAAATGACCATGGTGGAAATGCACGAGCGGCGCGGTGATTACGTTGCGCGCGTCAAGGACGCAGCACTGGAGGGGTTGAAGCAGAACGGCCTCGAGCTCGAATCGGTGGCGATTACCGACCTGGATCAGACCGACCTTGAGTTTTTCAACCCGTCCAACCGCTTCGACGCGGAAGGCTTGACGAAGCTGATTGAGGACATCGAGGCGCGGCGCAAGCTGCGCAACGACATCGAGCAGGAATCGATGATCCTCATTCGTACCCGCAATCTCGAAGCCGAGAAGCAGGCCCTGGAAATCGACCGCGAGAGCGAGACTGCGCGCCTCAATCAGGAACGCGACATCGAGGTGCGACGCGCGGTGCAGCGCGCCGAACT
>Ga0187784_10000521_pt1 | contig 28200 bp, 26 predicted proteins | sample 1015_SJ02_MP15_2_FD_132964 | JGI IMG/M metagenome (GOLD analysis project Ga0187784, IMG submission 132964) | Tropical peat soil microbial communities from peatlands in Department of Meta, Colombia - 1015_SJ02_MP15_20_MG | ecosystem: Environmental > Terrestrial > Soil > Wetlands > Peat | place... | reverse complement strand
TGCCTGCGCATGCTTTCGGCTGAACGTTTCTGCGAGAGCCGGATGAGGGAGATCCTCACGTCCGGTTCGACGAGGGGAGAGGACGTCGTGCCTTGCGGCATCGCCTCCTCTCCTACTCTACCGGTTCTCGCCACATCATCTCGGCTCGCCAACAGTGCGGTCCTTTGTGGCGAGCCCAACCGTCTGACTGAACTTTTCGAACCGGGCGCGAGGGTCGGCAATCGTAGGTCGCCCTTCAAGATCAATGTACCCCACCTGGCCCTGGGCGACGAGGCGCTGGTGGCCAAGCAGCAAGGCGGTACTCTGGCGAAACCAGGGCTCGAACTCCGGGTCGAGGGCAAAGGGGTCCAGGATGGGTTTAGTTTCCGGGGTGTTGTGCTCGGTGCCATTGAAGACGGGCCACCAGCGGCGCCGCGCGGTGGAGACAATTTCAGACAGACGCTCGCGCGTATTGCGGTGGGGGATGACCTCGATGGCGTGAAAGCCCGTGGCGTCGAGTCGATCGAGCAGAGCCTCGATGTCCCGCTCGCCGGAAGTGACCGGATTTCCCAGTACCGGGCAAGTGGGGATAGATCCGAAAGCCAGGAAGATCCTGCGTAGCTCCTCGACGGAGACAAAAGCCTCCTCAGACTCGCGCACGAAGCAGGGCGCGCCCGCCTTGAGGAGTTTCGAACGAACAAAGATTTGCAATGCGGCATCGTCGGCTCCTGCCGGTGGGGGCGCGCCACAACATTTGGCTATAGCCTCGGCAAGGGAGACTCCTTGGGTTGCGGCCCACTCACGTAACCGCGCCAGCGTTGCCCAAGCCACATGGCGTTCCGTGGCATTGCCACGCGGCGTCAGCCCAAGCACAAACTCCCACGTGGGGCCGTCGGCATGTAGCCGGTCCTGGAAAAGCGCAGCGACTTTTTCTGTAATCTCGCGATTCCGGCGCTCGAGTGCCGCGCGCATGCGTGCGAGGTTGTGCATTTCGGTGGAAGAATCAGGCGGAATCCTGGTGACGCCTTTGCCGCACAAATACACGCGGCCAGGATTGTCAGGGTCATTGAGCAACACGCCCTGCGCCTCGGCCTCACGGTCCATGGCCACAGCCTCCAGAGAAAATGCCGCCGCAAGGCCCGCAATCTCACAGGCGCGGCGGAACTCCTCGTGGCCCGCAATTGTGTAATGGTCGTTGATGCCCAGGACGGCTAAGCCCTCCCGCGCCGCCTGCCACACCGCTTCCGTGGGGGAGCGGAAGACGCTGAAGGACTCGCTGGTGTGAATGTGGCAATTGGTTCCACGGCGCGTGCGAGGGCCGAGCCGGGCGCACAGCTCACGCAGGGCGCTCAAGCGCTCTTCGAGCCCTCCCTGGTAAAGCTCTGCTTCGAGTCCGGTCATGTTCTGCGAGCGTAGGCCGCTCATCGGTATTGTCCTAATCTGACGCTGGATTTTACACGCTCCAGAAAAACCCATTCGGGCTGTCATTCCGAGCGCAGCGAGGAATCTCGCTCTGAGCATTCTTAAGAGCAGTGCAAGATTCCTCGTCGGTCGCCGCGGCGACCTCCTCGGAATGACAGGCTACACCGCCCCGTTCATCGAACCATGACCTGTCCGCTGTCTACCACCAGGGTCTGGCCGGTGATGCAGCGCGCGGCGTCGGAACAAAGAAAGACGACGGCGGCAGCAACGTCCGAGCGCTTGATATCGCGCTTCAGGGCGGTGAGCGAAACATAGTAAGGGATGACCTCTTCGGGCTTGATTCCTTTCTTGCGGGCAGCGGTTTTGATGTACTCGGGGTTCCAGATCTTCGACCCTTCGAAGACGTTGCCTGGGGCGACGCCATTGACGCGGATGCCATCCGCCCCCAGCTCGACCGCCCAGCCGCGCATCAGGTGTAGCTCGCCGGCTTTGGTAGCGTTGTAAGCAGAGTTGGCTCGGGAAGCTTCCAAGCCGCTCTTCGAGGAGAGAATGATCATGGCGCCGCCGTCGCCCTGGGCGCGCATAATGCGAGCCGCCTCTCGCGCCACCAGGAAATAGCCGGTGAGATTGATCTCCAGCGCCTGCCGCCACTTATCTACCGGCATGTCGACTAACTCGTAGGCGGGCGCCACGCCCGCCGCACAAACGACGATGTCCAGGCCTCCCCAATGGCGCAAAAGCGCGTCAAAGGCGGCGGCCACGCCAACTTCGTCCGTGACGTCCATGTGCAGGGGGAGTGCGCGCGAAGGTTCCAGCGACGTAGCAGCCGCTTCTTCGGCCCCTTGGTCGTCCACGTCGCAGAAAGCCACGGCGGCGCCTGCTTCAACCAAACCCTGGGCAATCCCGCGGCCCAGACCGGAGGCCGCACCGGACACCAAGGCGACCTTCTGAGCCAGCGGCGCGGCAGGGGCGCCAAACAAAGCCGCGCGGTAGTGTTCCGCCTCCCAGTTAATGATGAATTCGGCGGAAGCTGGGCCGAGGTTGTGCGCGCCGCCGCGTCCCATGGCCGAACGTGTAATCTTGGCGGCGGCCACGCCCAGGGCCTCTGCCGCATCGAGCTTGACAGCGTTCTCAGCCAGCAGGAAGGTCCCCACGCTTCTGATCATCACCACCTTGGGTGGCGCCTTCTCGCTCAATGCAGGCTTCAGCTTCGCAGCCAATTCTTCCAGGGATTCGCCCAGGAGCGCGCGAGGGCCAGTGTAAACAATATGGTCGGGCGTTAGTGAGCCACCCGCCAACGTCTCCGCTCTCGCGTCACACGCCACGCCGGCCAGCTCGGGATCACGCGTCAAGCGGGCGAAAGGAGCGCCCCCTCGCGCCTCGCGCCAGGTGCGGCGCAGCGAGACCATGGCCTTGCGCATGGCTGAAGAGTCCAAGCCTGAGGGCGCGGGCAGCGGCGGGGCTTGCGGCGCGAAATACCGCTCGCAACGTCCCACCCAATCACTGTGCAGTGCCAGGCATGCCTGCGCCTCAGGAGCCGAGACGAGAAGGCCGTGGTTTTCCATGAAAATGACTACCGGAGGATGGTGGTGCTTCTTTTCGTAAGCCTCCGCAGCCGACTTGGTGGTGACGGCAAGGCGCCAGCCGGGATCGGTGTAAGGCACCCAGAGCGGCGGCAGTTCACCCGGCGGTGTAATCTCCTCCAGAGCCTTCACCCCCGGCCCGCAGTTCAGGGCATTGGCGGCTACGGGGTGGGTGTGGATGACCACCTTGCCGAGCATGGCGTGGAGCGTGGTCTCGACAGATGGCCGCCCGCTACCGCCGCAAACGGCGGAGGACAGATGTTCCAGCACACGCGCCTCGCGGGCCTTCGTCTCCAGCCCGGCAAGGTCCTTTCGATCCAAGATGCTCAGAACCCCCGCCGTGTCCACTTCCACCCAGCCGGCTGACTCACTCATTGCGGTCAGTGTTGTGCCGCTGGCCTTGATGGCCATGGTCCGGCTGTCCGCAGATTTCACCGAAGTGTTGCCGCCGCCGGCCTGGACGTAGTCCGGATTAGCGCCGACCGCGCGCGAGATGGCAATCAATTGCGCCAGAGATTCCTGGTCCATGGTGTTAGTTGCTAATACACTAGCGTTTTGGAGTGCGGCCCGCCGCGGCGGGCCGCACTCCAGAGCGGCGCTCCGGCTGCGGGTGGCTAATCGTTCATTCGCAATCGATGACCGCCTTAATTCCTTGTCCCGCCTCGACCACCGCATAGGCTTTGACCATATCCTGAAGTTTAAAGCGGTGCGTAAGGAAGCGATCCCAGGGCAAGTCGTCGCGGGAGACCATTTCCAGGGCCTGGTGGTAGTGCTGGAGGTTGGAAGCAAAGCAGCCAAAAACGGAAATCTCGTTGTAGTGAATAAGATTGGTGTCGATACCCAGGACCGGATCGTCCTTGGGCACGCCGGCAAAGAATGAAACCCGCGCCTTCTTGCGCACCAGCTTCAGCGCATCGGCCTGGGCCGCCTTTACGGAACAAGCGACAATGGCTACATCATATTTCTCTTCTCCGCCTGCCGCCATAATCTTATTGGCAGCGTCCCCACCGGACGTATTCACGGGCACACCGACCCCAAACTCGCTGCAATAATCCAAGCGCTCCTGCGACACGTCCGCCACTATTACGGGGTTGCAACCTCGCGCGCTCAGAATGCTGGCGTGCATCAAGCCAATGGGCCCAGCGCCGAAGACTACGGCGCGATCAGCCGGCTGAGGGGATAAGTACTCCTGGCCGTTCAGGACACAGGAAAGCGGTTCGATCAAGGCGGCGCGCTCCACGGCCATGGAATGGGGAATTGGAATCACGTTGCCTTGCCTTACCGCCGGGGCAGGGATCTTGACGTACTCTGCGAATCCCCCGGCGTATTCGTAGCCCACGGCTGTGAACGAGTCACAGAGGTTGTATTGCTTGCGATCGCAGTAAACGCATTTGCCGCAACCCACCACGGTGGCGACCACAGCTTTCTGGCCGAGGCGGAGTCCGCCGTCCACACCTGAACCAATCTCGTGCACAGTTCCAACAATCTCATGCCCGGTTATCGCCGGCGGCACTACATTCTTCTGCCCGTGGGTGTAAATGCGTTTGTCCGTCCCGCACACCGAACAGCGGAGGACGCGCAAAACAACCTCGCCGGCGCCAACCGTGGGTTTGGGAACCTCCTCGATCCGCACGTCACGCGGGCCGTAAAAAACGGCTGCCTTCATTTCATTTATAACCTTTCTCCAGCCTGATGTGGCTGAAATCCAATCGCCCATGTAGGGGCGGTTCGCCCTTCGACTTCGCTCAGGGCCGTGAGCGCAAGCCGAACCGGCGAACCGCCCCCACCTCTCCGCCGTCGTACATCGGTCACCTTGAACGGGTGCGGGGACGGGATGGGTCGGCGACTGTTCGCGCGCTCACCTTGACCGAATACCAGTGCCCAGAAGCGCACAGTATACACGTAAGCTCCTGCAAGATTCAACGCGCGGCGAAACTGTGGAGACTTCAGGGCTTCGCTTTGCGCCACCCCGTGGGTGTCTGCTTTCCGACCCTCTGAACGGGGCGCGCATCAAGGTGGTTACGCCATGAGGGATATGAAAAATATCCCAGTTGCCATCAACGAGGCACCACTTTATACTTCCAACTGGAGCGGCCCATGACGACAGATACATACGACACATGGTCCCGGTTGGACCCGACAGAATCGAGCATGTTCTGGTTGGCCGTTCGCCTGGAGCGCGTAATCACCCGGGTCAAGTTTCATTTCTTGATAGAATTGACTCGCCTTCTCCTCTTGGGCTTCTACGAGGACTTTCAGACATTCCTGGCCACGATCGAACTTGAAGAAGGCCGGAGTGAGAACGAGGCCCAGTTCACTGCAGTCTTCAGGCACAAAGCAAGAGCTGCGGAGAGAATAGAGCAGCTTGTGTCTCGCTTGGACTCCCTTGGCGCCGTCTCCTACAAAGGCCGCAGCCTTCCAGAGTACCTGGTTGGAAGGGGCCGCTTGGACGAACTTAAGTTGTTCGCGCGCGCGACGGCTCTTGAGCGAGAGGGCGAGGAGATCCTGGACCAGAGCAAGAAAAAGTTTGTACTCACGGTGACCCAACGGAAACTGACCCCCAACCAGAGAACGGCCTTGCTCGACCGATACAGGGAGCTAGCGGAACTTCCTCCAAATGGCGGCCCACTTCCCAGCGCATAGGCGGATGCTTTCTTGCGCATCAACCAGGGAGACATCTTCGAGATTGAAGCTACGCGGTGGATGGTTGTGGACGACTTCCATAATGCGTCTGAACGGTATGATTCCGTCCATTGTGCGCCGATTTCGGTTTCGCAAGAGTGTCGCCTGCCCCTGGACGTTTCGCTGAGCCTGGAGGGTGGGCAGGAGGCCGCCTTCATACCGCAGTCTCAGCAGGCGCGCTGGGTGGGTGTGGGTGCCGGCCCTGGAGGAGCTTACGCGGCCCTTGGGCTGATGAAAAAACTACCTAAGTCCCTTCTGACCGGTCCCTTTGCGACGGCGCATCCCGCAGTGATCACACGGATCAAGGAGAACCTGACAACTTGGTTTGCGCTCTATACGATGTTCGACCTTAGCGGGTCCTCACCCCGACCGCTGGCGGAGGAGCCTCCATCGATGCACCCCGGAACAATTCTGAGGACCAAAAGGGGTGCAGTCTGTGTGGTCGACCACTGGGGATGCCTCAACGAATATCCGTTGCTTTACGTGGCCCCAGTGCAGCCCGACGTGACCGACCTCTGCCCACTTGATATAGAGATTACCAGCCAGTTCCAGGATCTATTCGCCAAGAGGAACTTTGTTCGGGTGGATGATTTCTTCCTGGTGGATCGCGAGGAAATTCAGTCAGCTAGCAGCCCGCCCGTGGTCATCCTCGGTCATGGGCTTTTGCACAAGATAAGCCGCGCGTTCATTCTGAAATTTGGTCACAAGGGATTGCTGCTCTAACTCGCTGCGATCGGCGCTGCTAATGAGGAGGGGCGGGCTGGGAAAAGAGGGGAAAACTGGGCGATGGACCAGGATGAGTTCAGGGTCAGAATCGAGAAGGCCGCGGCAGCGCTGAAGGCCGTCGGGGCGCGCGAAGTGTACGTGTTCGGCTCGACCAGCAAGGGGAAACTGCGTCCCGGCTCGGACGTGGACATGGCGGTATCGGGTTTGCCACCGGAAGTCTTCTTCCGGGCCATGGCCGCCGCGCACGATGCGTTGGGGCGGCCGCTGGACTTGGTGAATTTGGACGAGGACAACGACTTCACCCGATACCTCAAGGAGGAAGGGGAGTTGCAGCGTGTGGGATAATCCTATTGAATAGCAGAGGGTGAAGCTGGAAGAAATGCGTTATGGCGGAGGGTGAGTTACACGAACCACCGAATTGGACCCTGTCCATTGAGGTCGCGCCTTGACAACTCAAAGACTGGCATCATTAAACGACGATTTGGTACAGGACATTGTCCAGCGCATCGTTGAGAGGACACACCCAGACAAGGTAATCCTCTTCGGCAGCCGGGCTCGGGGAAACGCGCGTGCCGACAGTGACTTCGACCTGCTGGTGATCCAAGACTCCGATGAGCCGGGGTACCGCCGTGACGCCCAGTTGTACTTGGCACTGGCAGGATTGAACGCGCCAGTAGATGTTATGGTCTACACGCCCGAAGAAGTCAGGGAATGGAGCGGCGTTCCCCAAGCTTTCATCACCACCGCAGTCCGTGAGGGAAAGGTCGTGTATGAAAGAAAAGACTGATATGGTACAGGGCTGGCTGCGGAAGGCCGCGAGTGATGTCGTGACCTTGGAGGCCGCCCTTGGAGCGGGCTCGTTCGACTGAGCGTGCTTCCATGCCCAACAAGCGGCTGAAAAGTACTTGAAGAGCTTTCTGACCTTTCATGACAGGTCCTTTCCTTATACCCATAATTTGGCGGATTTGACGGAACTCTGCGCCGACATCGACGCTTCGTTCCACTCGCTCACGCCGATGGCTTCCGAGTTGACGCCGTATGCGGTTCGACTCAGGTATGATGATTCGTTTTGGCCCACCCTTGAAACGGCAAAGGAAGCTCGCGCCTCAGCCCTCGCAATTCGCGACTTCGTGCTTAGTCATCTCCCCAAAGAAATTGTGGATACTGCAAAATAACCCCTCCCACGATCTCGCCGCTAACCGCAGGAAGAGCCGCAGACCTCAAAGACGGAGGTCTGCGCTACCGTGCTTGCGGGTCGAGACCCCCGTCACCTTGCAGAAGATTCCGGGGATTTCTGTGAGCCAATCCAGGCATTAATTCTTGTTTCCAGCACCTCGAGGGGGAGTGGGCCGTCGGCGAGCACGGCATCGTGGAAGGTGCGCAGGTCGAACTTGTCGCCGAGCGCTTCGCGGGCACGTTCGCGCAGCTCGACAATTTTCATTTGGCCGAGTTTGTAAGCCAGCGCCTGCGCGGGCCAGGCGATGTAGCGGTCCACTTCGGTCTGGATGTTGGGCTCGTCCATGGCCGTGTGCTGGCGGAAGAAGTCCACCATTTGCTGGCGCGACCAGTGCTTATAGTGAACACCCGTATCCACAACCAGTCGAACAGAGCGCCACATCTCATTTTCCAACCGGCCGTATTCGCTATAGGGATCTTGGTAGAAGCCGGCTTCTTTGCCTAGGCGCTCGGCGTAAAACGCCCAACCCTCGGAATACGCGTCGTAAGATGCGAATCTGCGGAAGGGGGGAAGGTTGGGCAGTTCCTGCGCGATGGAAAACTGAAGGTGATGGCCGGGGATGCCCTCATGATAGGCAATCGCTTCGACATTGAGCAGGAGCCGGTGCTGGGGATCATATTCATTGACGTTGATGCGGCCGGGGCGCGACCCGTCGCCGGCGCCGGGTGAGTAGTCGGCGGGGACGGCATCGGCAGCGCGAAACGCCTCCATGGGGATGACTTCCAGCTTGGTCTTGGGCAAGTGAATGAAAAGCTGGGGAAGCCTGGCATACATCTGGTCGGTGTAATGCTGGTACAGGCCGAGCAGTTGCTGACCGGAGCTTGCATGGAGTTGGGGATCGTTGCGGATGTGCGCGTTGAAGCTGGCCAGGTCACCGAAGCCCTGCTGGTGAGCGATTTTGAGCATTTCGGCCTCGATTTCACCCACTTGTTTGACCCCTAGCTGGTGGATATCCTCCGGGCTCAAATCCGTCGTTGTCATGCGTCGAATGTCGAAGCTATAACGGGCGTTGCCCTCAGGCAATGCCCAAACACCGAATTCGGTGCGTCCTTTCGGAGCGTATTGGGTGCGCACAAAGGTCGCAAAACTCGCGTAGGCGGGCGCCACTTCATCCTTCACGGCGGCGAGCGTGGCATCGCGCAGGCGCTTCTGCTCAGCCTCGGAGGTGCTCGCGGGAAACTTGAATACAGGCTGTGTGAAGGGGCTGTCGTGGGATGACTTGTCAGCGATATCCTGGGCCTGGAGGGCGACCTTCTCCAGCAGATATCGCGGTGGCATCAGGCCGTCGCGCAGCCCGAGCTGCATATCCGCAACAATCTGCGCGAAGACATGCGGGAGCTTATGCAGGCGCGAAAGATAGTCTTCGTAATCCTTCACCGAGCGAAAGGGGGTGGCTGAGGGCAGACTGGCATAGCTCAGGTGGACGCCATTCATCTGGTCGACCGGCATTTCCCAGTCTTTGAATCGGGCGGATTCGATCCGCTCGTGCAGCCTGCGCACCATGAGAATCTTGTTCGACTTCTCCTGTTCCGGGAAGCCGGCAGTATCGATTGACTCGATGCTCTGTAGCGTCCGTTTCGCGTGCTCCAAGTCCTCGGCGATGAAGGTCGCGGAATGATCACTCACCCTATCATTGAATCGGTTGTCGCCGATAAAGGTCGCCATTTCAGGGTGAACTTGAAGCTGATATTCCCACTCTTGCTGGAGCGCCGCGCGCAGTTGCGCCCGGCGCGCCTCGATTGCAGTCTCCCCGGGCATGCTGGTAATGGCAATCGTTACCAAAGGAATGGCAACAAACACGATAGGAACCCCTCTCATAGACAGAAGACTCCTCGTAGCTGTGTTCTACGGTCTCGTCATAGACGCCGATTCGGGCTGATCGAGTTTTGGAGCAAGTTTCACCGGTGCATGATTCCGCGCAGGCGCTCGGCGATTGCATCGTAGACCCGCCTTGCGATGGCAAGCGCTTCTTCGGCTTCCTGCCACGTGGGCCTCTCGGGATCGCCGGGATAGCGGAATTTCCATGCATACTCAGTCAGCGGGGCGGCTTCGCGTAACAGCGGTTCCAGGTTGCGGTCGAGCTCTGCGCCATACTGGCCGAGCTCAATCAAGTTGTGCGTCTTGCGAAACTCCCGTCCATGCCAAGTGAGAAATGCCTTGAGCACTTTTTCGACGGTCTGTTGGGCGTGGAAAGTGGCGTCTCCGCACAGGGGCGGGTTCGCCCCCAGGTCAAGAGCTGCCGCGGCTAAATCCTCTGCGGCCTTTTCAAGCCAAGCCTGGGTCTCGGCGACGAGTGCGGGATCATGCGGCATGGAGCACCCTCCCCTCCCGCACCACGGTAGCCGGGAGCGATGTCCTGACGTGTAATCGCTCCTCGAATTGCTGCCGCGTCCATACCAGCACGTCCGCCGCCGTACCCGTTCCCCAAAGGACCTCGTACGCCAGCCGGCTGCGTCGGCGCTCCGGTGGCGCATCGTCGGTTACAACCACCATTAGATCGTAATCACTATCCGGCCCGGCATCGCCGCGCGCCTTTGAACCGAACAAATAAATGCGCTCCGGCTGGTAAGCCTCCACCAAGCGCCGCACGACTTCCTTCAGAGCCGCATCCTGAGGCAGCATCTCCGTACTCGCGGAGCTTTCGGTCCCACGCGCCTCGCTCATGTCAGTGCCTCCTCGTCACAGCCCAGGCCACCCGACATTGTAGCAAGACAGTGTGTGCCACATCGACTTTTTCCAACCAGGAATTGGTGAGGCCAACGGATTCACCGGTCCGGGATGGGATAACGTCCGTAAGTCTTGGCCGTCTCGTAGAAGGCCAGGATGTTCTGGAGCGGCACCTCCGGCTGAAGATTGTGAGCCGGTGCGATGATCAGCCCTCCGCCCTTCCCTACGGTTCGCAGTCGCAATTTGACTTCATTCGCTACTTCCTCAGGCGTTCCGAAGGGCAGGACTTCCTGAATATCCACGGTCCCCCAAAAGGTGAGGCGGTCGCCGTACTCCTTTTTCAGTCTGGCAGGGTCCATCGATTTCGGTTGGACAGGATTCAGGATATCAAGGCCTACTTCGATGAGATCAGGAATTACAGGATAGATGTTGCCGTCCGAGTGGAAGGCGATCTTCACTCGAGGATTGATGGCCTTCCATTTGCTGAAAAGTTGCGCGTAGCGCGGCTTGAAGAACTCTCGGAAGAGCTGGGGGGAAATCAGCATTCGATCCTGTGTGCCGAAGTCATCCCCGATCCAGATAATGTCCACGCCCAGCCCGACCATTCTTGTCCCAGCCTGGTCGATCCAGGTCATTAGTTTGTCGAGATAGGCGTTCACGAAGTCCTTGTTTTCGACCATGTCCGTCAGAACTTTCTCCATGCCGCGCAGATACCACGCCAGCTCAAACAGGGTACATGCGCATCCGCCCATGATCCCGTACTCGTTCCCGTATTGGGCGACCAGCCGCCGCGCGCCGCCATAGCGGTCTTCTTGGGTGAAGTCGGGCATGGAAAACTGCGAAGGGTCCACGATGTCTTGGAGGGGGTGCCTCACCATTTCCGTATAAGCGCCACCCACGGCGTTCTTGAACCATTTCCAGCCAATTCCCCACTCATCGGTATATTCCTCGGCGGGATTCAAGTAATAGCTTGTACATGGGCCAACCCAGGAAATGAGGAAGTCGTGGTCCATCAGGATGGGAAGCGGTCCACCAGCAGCTTTGTAGGTCTCGGTCTGATCCGATTCCACCCCGAGATGGCGTAACACGGTCTTCTCCGCTTCGGGTGTATACCATGCGCAGAGGGGAACCCGGTCGGGCTCCTCATGGTTAATCGCCGTCAACAGCCGCTCTTTGTGGTTCATAAGCTTCTCCAGTTTGTTGAACAAACCTGTGTCAACAGCCCTCTCCCCCGGGGAGAGGGTGTCCCGCGACGGCGTTTTTCCCAGCCGTCGCGGGACGGGTGAGGGGTCGTTTCGTCGCCGCACGCAACGGCTTCCCGGAGAAACCGCGGACCCGTTGTTATGGGGTCCGCGGCTAGTCCACGGGTCTGAGAAAAAGCCGCGGACCCCAAAACCGGGGGTCCGCGCTACCCGGCTCCAAGAGTCGAGCCAATTCAAGCCCCTGAGATTTCCGGCATTCGTTTGATACGCGGGTCGGTAAACATATCTTGATCGTCGGTGCTCCGAGTCGAGAATTCAGAAACGATAGCTCCTTCCGGCCCTGCTCGGAACCAGTGCCGCGTGTCGGGAAAGAGTGTGTACTGGTCGCCAGGTTTCAAGCAAACTTCGTGCCTTACCGTGTAGTAAGCCTCAGAGCCTTCGGGTGAACGGCAAGCCGGCTGCGCCGCCGGAGGGCCGGGCACATACAGATAGACTGTTCCCCAGCGACAGCGGAACGTTTCCTCCTTACCTGGTCTGCTGCCCAGCGTGGGATGCCAGTGTTCCGGGCAGGTCTGGTGCGGCAACATCACGAGTTCCTTGGCACAGACACGATCCGTGTTGACATAAGTGACGATCTCGAGGCCGGTCTTTTCAAGTTCGCCCAAGCCGAAATCCACCACCTCCAGACGGGCTTGCTCTTCGGGCGTGAGCACAATTCCGGCTCGTTTGAGCATTTGTATGGAGCGTTCTACGACAGATTCATATTGTTGCTGGGTAATCATCCCCAGTCTCCCCCCTTGATAATCTACCAGCTTTTCGCGATTCGTGGCATGGCAAGGATTTAGGTTGACATGCATTTGGGGAAGAGGTAAGGTTCGCTGGCATTGGAGCAGACTCATAAGGGGGGAAGCCATGGACAAGTCCACTTCATCATTCAAACTGCCTGCGGGCCCGGATTCATCCCAGATCGAAAGCAGCCGGCGCGATTTCCTGAAAGGCGCCACCACCATGGCGGCGAGCCTGATGGTTCCGAGTGCGCTAAGGGCGGAAGCCTCGAACTTGCTGCCCACCGTGAGCTTGGGGTCACACCGCGTAACCCGCCTGATTGTCGGAAGCAATCCCATGTATGGCTACTCCCATTTCAATCATCTATATGACCAGCACATGCGGGAATGGTTCACGGATGAACGCATCGTCCAAGTCCTGTTGGATTGCGAGAAGGCGGGAATCAACACCTGGCAAGCAAGCTTCAATTACGGAATGAAAAGCCACATCCCCAAGCTTCGGGCGGCGGGAGGCAACATCCAATTCATCTGCCTGGCTGCCTCGTGGCACTACGACGAGAAGATGGCTCGGACGCCGGAGGACGTTTTGGAGGGCACGATCAAGTGTGCGCAGGCCGCCATGGAGTTCAAGCCGATCGGCGTCGCCTTCCATGGCATGGCCACCGACATTCTTTATCGCGCGGGTAAGATTGACCTCATTAAGACCTATGTTGATAAGGTTCACGAAATGGGAACGCTGGCGGGAATCTCCACGAATAATCCTATAATCCTGGACGCGCTGGGAGAGAAGGGCTGGTCAAACGATTTCTACATGGCGGGATTGCACTATCTCTCCCGCCACCCTGAAGACTGGACGAAGGAAATCGGCACGCTTCCTGTGGGTGAGGGCTTCATAGCCTCCGACCCACCTAAGATGGCCGAGGCCGTGCGCCGAGCCGAAAAACCTACCCTGGTCTATAAAGTCTTGTCGGCGGGCCGCAAATGCGGCTCGGAAGAAGAGAAGCGCAAAGCCATCGAGTGGGCTTACAAGAACATCAAGCCAACCGACGCCACGACTATCGGTCTGTACCCCAGGTATTCCGACCAAGTCAGCGAAACCACCAAGATGGTGCGCGAGATCCTCGCTTGACGGCGGAGTGTTTACTCTCGTGGCCACCGGGCGAGCCGCCTCTGGGCTTGGTCATTCCCGAGCTCTGCTGCCTTCCGATAGAGCTCGCCAGCACGCTTTAGGTCTTTTGAAACTCCCTGGCCCTTCTCATATAGCCAGCCCAGATCGAACATGGCGGACGGATTACCGCCGTCGGCGGCTTCTTGAAACCAACGCGCGGCTGTGCGATAGTCCTGCGGTACGCCTGTACCCAGCGAATACATGCCACCGAGGTAGAGCATACCCCGTGGATCGCCGGCATCCGCGGCCCTCCGGTACCAGCGCACGGCCTCGACGTCATTCCGCTTCACGATCTCGCCAGCCGTGTACATCTCCCCCAACTTGATCATCGAGCTGGCATCGCCGGCATTCGCCGCTTCACGGAATAGCGCGAGAGCAGCGCTGAATTTGCGGGCGTTGAGTTCTTCAACCGCCTTTACGTACAGTTCGTGGGGGCCCAGCACGCCAGGGGGCTTGGGGGACCGGGGAGCCGTTGCCGGATGCCCCGATTCCTGCACTGGGCGCTCCGGCCGAGGCCGCTCCCGAAAAGAGCCGACCGATTTGTACAATAGAATGCCGAGCAGCAGGGCCATCGCTACCGAACCAACACCTGCCAGATATCGTTTCGCACGGGGTCTCCCCTCCGCGATAACATGCAGCGCGACGGGCGGGGCAGCATCACTCAATGCCGATGCCAACGCAGCGACGAACTCCGCGCAGGAGCCGTAGCGGTTCTCGGGACGCTTCTGTAGCGCTCGAAAGAATACTCGGTCGACGCGAGAGGGCAGGGTACGGTTTTGAGCCTGGGCTGAGGGTCGGTCCCCGTAGACGATGGAATGCAACAGTGAGGCGGGCGTATCGGCCTTGAACGGTCTAGTTCCCGTGAGGAGTTCAAAAGCGACGACCGCTAGAGAGAACTGATCCGCTCTTCCGTCCACAGCCCCTGCTTCGATTTGCTCCGGAGACATGTAACTGGGCGTGCCCATTCCAAAGCTGGTGCGCGACTTCGTCTCCGCAGACATGATCTTGGCAATGCCGAAGTCAACGACCTTCACGGTCACCCCGTCCTGAAGAAGGATGTTCGCAGGCTTCACATCGCGATGTACTATAGATTTCCCGTGCGCGTAGTCGAGCGCGGCGGCGGTCTGGCGGAGGATATCGAGGGCCTGGGCGCGTTCTGGTGGGCGACCCGAGGAAAGAACATCTTGAAGCGACGGGCCCCACACGCGCTCCATGGCAATATACGCTCGGCCGTCGCACTCACCCACATCGAAGATGGTCGCAATCCCTGGATGGGAGAGCAGGCCCGCCAGGCGTGCCTCGCGGAACAGCCGCTCGCGCATGGACGTGGCATCTGTCCCGCCAAGGAGCGAGTCAAAGTGAATAACCTTAATAGCGACTTTCCTGTGGATCACAGGATCGTCGCCGGCATACACTACGCCCGTCGCTCCGCGGCCCAGTTCCTCAGTGATGATGTAGCGCCCAAACTGTTTTTTGGATCTCGCGTCATCCTGAAGAAAGAATCGAGCCTCGTCATGTGCGCGGAGGAGGCGGACCACCAAGCGGAATACTTCCTCGTCCTCTAAGCACTGCGCCTCCAGAAAGGGCAGCCGGTCTGCCTCGGGGCGCTCCAGTGCTTCGTCGAAGAGGCGACGAACTCGCTGATGAAGTTCCGGCGTCATAGCCGAATAACCCGCCCGCAAGGTTATGTCAATGCTTACCGGCCTTGCCTGCTCCGCGAACGGACTACCTCACTCACTCGGGACCGGCGCTCATCCGGTCGTACAGCCACGAGCGGGCGAAATCCCAGTCGCGACGGACCGTGATCAGCGATACGGCAAGCGCTTCTGCTACTTCGTCCTCGGTGTAGCCTCCAAAATAGCGGTATATGACAACATCCGCTGCTCGAGGATCGAGACGCCGCAGGTGGTCGAGGGCCTCGTCCAGCGCGAGCACGTCGACGCTGCGCTCCTCCCCGCCCACCCGAACCTCGTCGAGGCCCACTCTGAGGGCGGCACCGCCCCGCTTTAGCGCTTTGGTGGTCCGCGCGTAGTCCACGAGCACGCGTCGCATTTGCTCGCTTGCTAGGGCAATAAAGTGCCTTCGGCTGCGGATCTCGAGCGGCCCGGCCCCCACAAGGCGCAGGTAGGCCTCGTTGATCAGCGCGGTGGTTTGGAGAACGTGCCCCGGCCATTCACGCCTCATCCGTTCGCCAGCGATGCGGTGGAGCTCATCATAAAGGAAGGTTACAGCCTCGCCGGCCGCCTGCCGGTCTCCTTGCTCCATGCGCTTCAGCAGCACGGAGAATTGCGTAGATTCCGTTTGCAGTAGCTCGCTCATGGCCATCAATGCCTCTGCGCGAGTATACACCAGAACGGGGGGGGAAGAATCTGACTCATGCTGATCCTACGGTTCAGACACTGGTATCGGATCCCTGCTTTCGCGGGAATGACGACCATGCCGGGATCGGGAATCCTGAATATCGTCGTTCCCGCGAAGCTTGTCCTCCGCGAAAGCGGGGGAGCGGGAATCCGCTGCGCGCGTTGGCGTTAGTGTCTGAATCGAGGGTGTCGATCCTCCTTGACATTCGAGGGACACGCGTGTGGGAAGCGACAGACGTGGGAGAGAGGGTCGCCAAGTCTCGGACTTATTGCCGGTTTTAACGTTCCCCACCTCCTCCCCGGTTCGCGCGAAATCAAATGAGCATATTTCTTCTCCATTTCCGCTATCCCTGTTGGAGGCTTAGTATGACGGTAAGTGGCCAGCGCGCGGGTTTGGGAAGTGGCTTTCATTCCATCCTTCGGTGCAATCTTCTTCTCCTGGTCGCATTGACAAGTCTCCCCACTTCAATTCGGGCCGTGCCCCAACAGGTTGCAAAGGTGGACATTGACTCCGTCCGGTTTTCGGGAGGTCCGGGGGATTATACGCTTAGCGTTGAAGGCCACGGCTTCGGCACTCCCTCGGTGGCGCTTCCTTTTCGGGGGGACACCCCCAACTTCCGCATAGGCGATAAGGCCAAGGCATCCGAGTGGGGATATGCGGGCGATGCGTACACATTGAAGTATCTGTTTTGGTCAGACACGAACATCGTAGTGTCGGGTTTTGGCGGCGGGCCTGGAGACGCGGTCATCCTCGCTTTATGGAACGCCAGTTCTGGCGCAGGCGCCACGTGGGGCGGGAACGTCCCTGGCGGCGCGTTGGCCCCACGGATCAGGTGGGTTCGTCTTTCCGGCGGGGGCAAGGATCTGCACATCGTCGTCCGCGGTGAGGGATTCGGGCCACCTCCTGCCGATTTGCCGCCTCCCGGCTCTCCAGGACATTCAAGGTACTTCAGCTTTCAGGATTTCCGTGGGCACTGTGGGTTCGCCTCGTCGCTCTTCAGTGCAGGGGGCCGAGGCTGGGACACGGCGAAGCTCGATGCCGTGGGACTGGTTTTTGAATCCTGGTCCGACACTGAGATCGTGATCTCAGGCTTTGGAGACGGGTATGGCGCGGGTTGTGCCACGCACGAAGCGGGCGACCCGGTGGCGGTAGCGGTCTGGGACACCACCAGTACCGATAGCACCGGCCCGCAAACGGCCTGGGGTGGCAAGGCGGATGCGCCTCAGGTGAGCGCAGAGGTGCAAGTGCCGCCCCCGGCGCAAGGGACAACATGTGCTGAGTTCGCTGTTGAGAATACCCTGATTGGTGACAGGATGTACCCGGTGGTCGCCTGGTCTCCGGGCGGTCAGCTAATAGCTTCCGTCAGCGGTCCGACGGTTTGGCTCCGGGATCCAGGAACCGGCCGGGTGGTGCGCGCCCTGAGAGGCCATGTCACAAACGCTTACTTTCTGGTTTTTGATCCCGACGGCAGCATGCTGGCATCGGCAAGCCGGGATGGGAAAGGAATCATCGAGTTGTGGGACCCGCGCACCGGCAGCCTGATCCGGACGCTTGATCCGGGCGACGATGCTTGGGCCATGGCATTCAGCCCGAATGGGCGCTGGCTCGCTTCCGGAGGCGCGATAGGGCCGGTCCAGCTTTGGGATGTAAGGACGGGCAGCCTGCTGCGCACTTTCAGCGGCCACGGCACCTGGGTCCTGTCTGTGGCATTCAGCCCCGACGGAGGAGTGCTGGCCTCAGGGGGGCGCGATCGGACAATCAAGCTGTGGGACCCAAGTACCGGATCACTCCTTCGCAGTATAGCGAATGCCTTTTCGTTTCATGTGGGACCTCAAGGACAGACCGACTGGCCGCCGTATGCCGCTCCCTTGACGTTTAGCCCCGACGGCGGTTCAATCGCCTCGGCAAGCGGTGACGGGAAGATCAGGGTTTGGGACTCTCGCACCGGCGGACCCATTCGCACGCTAACTATTCCGTCGGTCAGCGGGGCGAAGACGAAGTTTTACACCGATGTTTGGTCTGTGGCATTCACGCCGGATGGGCGGTGTCTTGCCTCGGGGAGCTGGGACAGCGCTATCAGGCTTTGGGATTCAAATAGCGGAGCGCTTGTCCGTACACTGGGGGGTCATGCCGGTCCAGTGAGGTCTGTGGCGTTCAGCAATGATGGCCGCTGGCTGGTCTCGGCAAGTCTTGACAGTTCAATCAAATTGTGGAAGCGCGTCGAAGCCGCCGCAGAACGGCGGCGTTCGGAGCCCGCCGTCCCCGGCGCCAGCAGCGCTCCCTCGGTTTCCCTTGGCCAGACGGTCGACGAGGTAATCAAGATCCTCGGGACGCCCGAGCAGATCGTTGATCTGGGCACAAGAGTAATTTACACGTACAAGGGCCGGAAAATCGTATTCACGAGCGGTAAAGTGACGGACGTGGGTGTCGATACACGGGTCCGGGAAAATTAAGGAGGGAAGATCATGGCGCAAGCACAATCCATCTTAGGTCCGGATTTTGCAAAGCGAGTGATTCGAGTGGCGCTCGCCGTCGTAGGATTGTTGGTCCTGAGGGCAATCCTTGGGGCGCTGCCCATGATGAAGAACGCGTCGGCCATCGAGAGCACGCTCCTGACGCCGCTGGTCGTGGCGAACGCTGTTGTCGATACGGTTATCTTCCTGCTGATTTTGAGCTTCGGCGTCGGTCTAGGCCGAACGATCCAGGCGAACTTCACGCGGCTGCCGGACTTGGGCAGGATGATTTCGCTGGCGACTATGGCCGTCGTCCTGCTTCTTGCCTACGGGTCTTACCAGACTGTGGTGGCTTGCCTGGTCGTATCGCCCTCGGACATCACGAAAACGCCTGCCGTGGTGGTAGGGGACGCAGCAGCATACGTGCAGGCCCTTATGGGTCAGCTTGGGAATGCGGGTGGCAATTTGGACCCTGACGCTCTGGCAAAGGCGATCAGGGAGGCGCAACGAGCTGCCAGCGGTGCTCAGGTTAATGTCTTCGCTGGCTACCAAGCATACCAAGCGGCGGCAGTCCTGGTGCTGAGACAGCCGCCTGATATCTACGGCTGGACCTTTCTGATTCTCATTGCGATTCCTGTAATCGGGATCGTGGTTTTGGTCTCTCGCAACCTGGACACCATTACAGAGATGGTGTTCCACGCGGCTGCGGTGACGCCGAGGCCGGCGGGAGGCGGATATGGCGCGGGCGTTCGCCCGTCCGGAGCGGGGCCCGGTGGCGCCGGACCAGGCGATGTGATCGATAAGCTGGCTAAGTTAAAGGGGCTGCTTGATGCCGGTGTCATTTCCAGGGAGGAGTTCGATGGCCAGAAAACGGCGATTCTGGGAGGGTCACTGGCGACCCACGAGCCCGAGGAGTTGCGCAAGCTCAGGTCGCTCTTTGAAGCTGGCGCACTTACAGAGGAGGAGTATGAAGCACAGAAACGACGAATCCTGGCAAGGCCGTGAGATGAAGCACGTGGTGTATTTGGCAGCCCTGCTCGTGTCCGTTTCGGCGCCAGCGTCGCTGCTCGCGCAAACGCTGAGCGGCGCCACCGTTCGGCCCGGCCAGACCAGCTTGACTTTGCCAGACGGGGCGGGAATTTACCTCTATGCCATGGCTACCGGCGGCGGCAGGCCCTCCGCTAACTTTGCCCAAGGACCTTACGCTCAAGTGGTGGACGCAGCGGGCTACACGGTGGCTGGGCTCGCCATAACAACAAGCCCCAAGAACAGCTTTTCCACCGAGACCGATTACCACACTGTCGCGGGAATCTCGGTTTCAGGGTTTAAGGCAGTGAGGCCGTACTATGGCTCGAGCGCCATAGCCGGTGCTACGTCAGCCGCTGTCCACTTTGTTGTGAGCGACCCCGCCGTGGTGGTGGTAATCGGAATTGCCGGTGGTGAGACAGACCTCCAGCTTGGCGGCTTGGCAGGGCTCGAGGTGGATGCGCAAGCGGCAAACCAATCCGGCGTGATTCCCATCGTCATTGCCCACACAACGCTCGAGGCCGGCGAGTACGACGTGAGCGAACAAACTTCAGGCAACCCCGCTCAGGACCCCAACCATATGGGTGACTTGATCGGGGTATTCGTGTTCATGGGTGGTGCTGGCACGGCTCCCCCGGCGCCGCTCCCTTCGGCGCCGGTCATCACCTCGGTGTCACCGATTGCTCCGCAGCCCGTCCAGACCATTCTCATCAAGGGATACGGCTTTGGGACCGTCACGCCTTACACAAATGGAAACAGCCCCTATCTGGCCATCGGCGACAATACCGCGCGCATGGAAGCCGGGCACGTGGGTGATGCGGTCACCTTGAACGTGGCCCACTGGACTGACACAGAGATTGAGGTGACCGGGTTCGGCGGGGAATATGGAATGGGCACCTGGGTGCTGAATGCTGGAGACCATATCACGGTTAGGGTCTGGAATGCTCAGACCGGCGCAGGACCGGCCGCGTACGACCTAGTTGTGGGTGTCGGCGAGAGTCCCGCACTTCCTCTAACTCCCCCCTTACCCGTGCCGCCTCCCAGAAGGCCCCAGACCGGTACGCGAATCGTCACGGTGACCGTTCCCGCGCAGGCAGGCCCTTGGGACCCGGCGCTCAATCCGCTTTTCGACTACGGTGAGCATGACCAAGCCCCGCCGGTGGCGATCAGCAACTTAGCTGGAGTTCCGCTCGCGCCCGGCACTGCTCTCCAGTTGAGGTATCTTGCAGGAATGGTAAGCGTTGGCGCAGGCTGGCCTAGCGCAGACGCCAGCGGCGATGCCCAAGTTCCGCTTACTTCCACTTCTCCACGAAGCTATCCAAGCCGCTACCTGGCTGCGACCGCTTATCCGGTGAACCTAGGCTCGCTCATCGGCGTGTTCGCACGAGATGGCGCTGTCGTCGGACATCCCTTCAAGGTGGGCAACGGTCCTCTCGCAGTGGTCGTTCCGAACGGGGCCAATCAGCTTTTGCTTGGCGTCAATGATGACCACTTCGGCGATAACAGCGGCGCCTGGACCATCGAGGTAGCCTTGAGTTCAACCGGCGGCGGCCTGTCTACCGGCACCATCGCACTGGGGACTGGTGTCTTGCTATTCGTTGTCGGTGCAGTGGTATTTATGGCCTTCAAACGGCCAACCGCCCCCCGGGCAGCTCCAACGGTAACAACAGAAGCTCCTTCAACCCTAATGCCCCATCGGGTTGAGACAGGTACTGCGCCTCGCCCAGCAGTTCCCATCGCGGCCAGTACCAGCGATGTCCTCGACAAGCTTGCCAAGCTCAAGTCTCTGCTAGATGCAGGCTTGATTACGGCCGAAGAGTTCCAGCAGCAGAAGGCAAAGCTTCTGGGGCAGATCCGTTAGGGAGCATTAACCGTAAAGGAGGCATAAACCGTGAAGAAGGGTTTCTTTGCATCGTTACTCGACTTTTCTTTTACCTCGTTCATCACCCCCAAGCTTGTCCCGTTGCTTTACATTCTAGGACTCGTTTTCGCGCTGGTTTCTTTCGTCATCTACCTGGGGGTCGGCTTCTCGTTGCCGGCCGGCTACGGCGCTCTGATCCTGATCCCTGCTCTAATTGCTGCCGTGCTGACGGTTATCTTCGCGCGCGTCGGCAGCGAGGTGATCATGGTCGCCTTTCGCATTTATGAGCGCGTCTCGGGTGGCGCGGGCAGCGTGGCCGCGCCTCAAGCCGGCGTGGCCTCCCCGGTGACGCTTCCGTCCGAGCCGCGCCCCGCAGGGCCGGCCGCAGCCATAGCGTACGCCCTGAGCGGCGAGGACAACGTGGAAAAGCTAACCCGGTTGAAATCGCTGCTTGATGCCGGAACGATCACTCGCCAGGACTTTGAGCGGGAGAAATCCCGCGTCCTGGCAGGAGGATGAGTGCAAGATTGCGACCTGCGTAGCGAAGCGGAGGTACTTATGCATAAATCGAATCTAAGTTTATTAGCGTGTGCGCGGGTGTTTGCGGCAGTAGCGCTACTCGTGGGCGTTGCCCGCCCCCAGCTTCAAGGGCAACCCGCCGAAAGTGGCCGTTCGAGCCCACGGGAACAACCGGACTCGGGCCGGTTAGGCCCAAGACGGGCACAGCTCTCGGCGGCAGGTGGCCAGGCCCTACCTGGCGGGTTGGGCCAGGGGCTCCCAGGCGACTGGGGAAAGTTCAATCCGCTTGCCCCGAAGGAGCCAATGGTGGCGGATCCTAACCACGCCTTCCATAGATACCCGTCCCTGCCAGGCGCCCCGTTCATGCCGGTTTCCTTTGGCGCCGAGTCCCTCATCGCTCAACTCGCACATTCTTCCGACGGAGTCGTGCGGCTTCCGCCGGGGGACTACTCGATCCCGATCCGCTTCTATTGAATGGGCGTTCATGTTGCCGGGACGCAACATGGCCACACTTACTACCTGGGACCTCTCGAAGGCACCCGCGCGCCCGCCCTGGTCGCGCTCAGGTCGCGAGCGCCAGCGGCGCACGTCGAATTCTGGCCGCTCCAGCACACGATTTGGCAAATTGAAGCCGGCCTCAGCTACAACGATATGTCCGTTGAAAGTCAGGAGCTCATCGACCGCCTCATCCCCGAGTTCAAGAATCTGCTCCGAGATGACTTTGTTAAGAGCCTTCAGAAGTTTTGCTCCGGGATCCGGGGGAGAGTGCCCGGGCTCTGCGACCTGGTCAGGGCCATGACGACCCGCTACCAGCAGGCGCAGCAGACCCTCCAGCGCTACGGAAACAATTACGAGGCGCTGGGACAACAGATTGTGCATGTCGTTCCAGGCGAGTACGCGAACCCCGGCCCCGCCTCGTGGAGCCAACTTAACCCGCGAGTCTATGCACGCGTGGCTGGCGGACACATCTGGCAGGAAACATCCACCATCGAAATTCGAGTGATGCCCTCCTCCGGTGCCGCCCCCCCGGTGGCTGCGAACCCCCTGACGGGCGCCATTTTGCGCAATGCAAGTTACAGCCCTGGCGGTGGCGCGCCTCCCGCTTCAAGCGCTGACAACGATATGGCGGACGTGCCCCTCGGCGCCGTAATCGCCTACCCGGACAGCGGGGCGGGGGTGCAGGTGCTGGGGCCAGCCCTGGAGCCAGGTGGCGGCGCGCAGCGCGCCACGGTGGCCTGTGGGAGCACACCCAGCCCTGGAACAGTGGTGCAGGTGATTCCGACACCGGTTGCGGCCGAGAACTCGCTCGGCACTTGGACTGCCTCGTACCCTGTGAAGCCTTACGCGACTCTTGGCTACGCCTTTACTACCGGGAACCTCTACGGTCTTAACTCTAAGGCGGCCGGAAGTGTCAGCATGGCGTACTCAAGCTATCCTCCTTCGCTAACCATTTCCGCCAACCTGCGGTGCCCTGGGGGATGTCCTCTATTGAACCCTAACGCGGGTGTGGTCGGCTTCCCAGAAATAATCTACGGATTTTCACCCTGGCAGAGCCTTTCCAGCTCGCAAGCCCCCTCGCTACAGTTGCCAATCTCTGTTTCGAATATCCAGCAAGGCCTGTGGGCGGTAGCAAGCCATTCCCTCGCGGGAGCGACCCTACCACCCTTGGACGTTGCTTATGACATTTGGTTAACTCCGCCGACCCCGGGATGCACCGCGAGCCTTAGCGACGGAGGCCATGCTGACGACTACGAGCTTATGGTCTGGCTGGACCGAACAGATGACTTTCCACTTCCATGGTCGTATTTGCAAGGGCAACCCACCCTTGCATTCGTGCCTACGTGGGTTAGCGGCAGCGCACAGGCGGTCAGATGGGACCTTTTCAAAGGGACGATACCGGGTCATCAGTTTCCAACACTCTTCGCGATACCATCCGAAGCGCTTGGCCCAGGGCCGGTCGGAGTCAACATCGCAAGCATCCTACTGGAGTTTGGGCGCAACTTCAGTAACCTCGGCGATCTCAACGGAGACGTCATTCAGAGCATCGAGCTCGGATCCGAGTTTAAAGGAAACACCAAGAGTCCCGCCAAAGCAGAGTACACCCTCGCTATCGATACCTACTGTCTGGCGTCTGGATCGACACCATCGTCATGCCCCGGAAGCATATCGACCGCGATGAAGCCACCCCAAGCCGCTGCAGCGGCCAATGGCGGTTTATCGGTGAGTGACCAAAACATTGTCTCAGGCGTCAACGCCAGGCTAAGGCGGGACGCGACGCTCAAGACGCAGGACATCCGCCTCGGCGTCCAGAATGGCGTTGTGACACTGGAGGGAACCGTGGCGACCACGGCTCAAAAGAGGCGCATGGAGAGTATCGCCCAAACAGAGAAGGGCGTAACACTCGTCAAGAGCCGGCTTGTTGTATCAGGGGAGCAGCCGCGCCAACCCCGCGCTGACGGCATCCGCGGTGTTGATTTTCAGAACTTCGACTACGCGTCGACCTGCTCCACGGAGAACGGGGCCGCCGAGGTCATTCATGTTTCGGAGGGGCGAGCGAACAGTCAGGACGAAGAATTCTGGGCCGACAGACCAGTGTACGGCGATCTAAAAGGCGATGGCTGGGAGGAAGCCGTCGTTCTGCTCAACTGCCACCCATCCGGGATGAGCGAGAATGTGGTGTCTTCCGAGATATTCATCTTCGAGATCTCGCAGAGCGGCGCGAAAGTCCTCGCGAGGCTGCCAGCGTCGTATTGGAAGGAGGAGCGAGTTGCAGGCGTACGGGTTGCCAACCGGCAACTAGAGGTTGACTCTTTGCAGGTGGCCAATGGCTCTCAGGCCTGCCCGGAATGGATCGTCACCTCGAGGTTTCGTTGGAACGGCAACCGCTTCATTAATGCAGGCGAAACCCGTAGGAAGAACAGTTGTTTCTAAATTGACCGCTTGGCTGTGCAAAGCGCGGCGAATTCAGGAACTCGCTGAAGGAGGGCTACGATGGAGAAAGCAAGACTCAAAACGGTGATCGTTTTAGCGTGCGGAACTCTGTTGCTGGCCGGATGCCGGCGGGGCAATAGCCCGGAGGGTCCCAAACAGGGAATCAGAGACTCAGCGCTGGTGTCGCAGATTGAAGCCAAGTTCTGGCAGAATGCGGCTTTGAAGACAGGGACCATTCATGTGGCTGTCCAGCAGGGTGTGGTGACACTCAGCGGAGAGGTTGTCAACGATTCCGAAAGGCTGAGCGCCGAGAAACTGGCGGGTGGCGTGGGTGGCGTAAAGCAGGTCATCGATTTGTTGAATGTTGCTGTGGCTCGATCCGCGCCCCCTCAACCCCCCACTGAGAATTCAACCGAGCCCGAGCCTTCCGAGAAGGAGCGGCCATCCGAGGTGAGCACCCAATTGACGCAAAGGCGAACCAGCAATCTGCCGCCGGTGGTACAAGAGCCACCCGCTGGCGCGGCGCAACAACCGGCCCAAAACGTTGCTCCGGTGGTGGAAGAGCCGCCCTCCAAGCCGACCCAACAAAAGCCGCTAGGCGTTGCGCCGGTGGTTAATGTACCGCCGTCACTGCCTCCGCCACCTCCCGCGCCGGCTCCCGTCACCGTCCTCCCAGGGACCAACATTTCTGTTCGCATGATCGACTCGATTGACTCCGCAAACAACCAAGCAGGGCAAACCTTTGCTGCGAGCGTGTCTGGCCCGATAGCGGTTGGTGAGCAAGTAGTGATTCCCCAAGGGGCGGATGCTCGCGTCAGGCTCGAGGAAGACCAGAGCGCGGGGCATTTCAAGGGGCGATCGCTTCTGAAAGTTGAGCTCGTGTCCGTAACTGCCTATGGCAAAATCTACAACCTCGAGACCGATCCAGTCGAGAAAGAGGATGCTTCACGCGGCAAGAACACTGCTGAAAAAGTCGGCGGAGGGGCCGCAGCCGGAACGGTTATAGGCGTCATCCTGGGCCGCGGAAAAGGAGCAGGGATCGGAGCCGCAATTGGTGCCGCCGGCGGCGCGGTCGATCAGGGGCTCACCCACGCGAAAAGCGTAAAGGTTGCCTCCGAAGAGCGGCTCGATTTCGTCCTGCGCAGCCCACTCACCGTTCAAATGCCAGCCGCCCGTTCAATGAACCCGTGATGCGTGCCCGGGCGGAGTAAGGCCCAGTGGAGTCGATGTACAAGGCTTTCCCCGAAGGACCTGGAGGTCTCTATGTTCAAACAGACATTGCAGACAGGAGGGCTGCTTCTGATAATGCTCCTCGCGCCCCCAGCCGGCGCCCAATTTCGCCCAGGGTTGCCGATTATCACCTCCGTGACGCCAATGACCGCAAGTGCGGCTCAGACCATCATTATCAAAGGGCAAGGCTTCGGCACTCATGCCCCTTACGTAGGCCAGGACATACCCTACATTGCAATCCATGACAACACCAACGCCAGCGCGGCGCACTGGGAGGCGGGGCATGTGACACCGACGAACTGGGACGCGATTACGCTCAGCGTGGATCACTGGACAGACACCGAGATTCAAGTGACTGGATTCGGCGGGGCATACGGCAGGGGCACCTGGAGGCTGACCGTTGGGGACCAAATCAAGCTCGAGGTCTGGAACCCTCAGACTGGCGCCGGCCCGGCAACCTACGATTTGACCATCGAAACGCAGGACAGCAAAACACGAAATTTGATAACGAACCCTGACTTCGAGGAGCAATTGGCGCATTGGTCTGTTTCGCAAGGGACTGCTGTCTATACCGCGGACCCAACCGTGCGCCACGCTGGTCGATTCAGTGTCAAAGGTGTGGAGTCGAGCGCCACGAGTTTGGGCAGACTTTTCCAGGACGTAACGGGGGGCCTTGTTCCCGGGCGGCAGTATGTCTTAAGCGGATGGATTCGGACTGAGAGCGTCGCCGGTGGGAGCGGGGCTGTTATAGCTCTTAATTACGTCGATAAGACAGGGTGGACACCGATGGACGGCTTTGTGGTCGAAGTCGGAAACGTGACTGGGACCCAGGACTGGACGTTCTTCCAAAGTCCACTGGTCACTTTACCCCCCATGCCGCCGGACGCTGGCGCTCTTTGCGTTGTTTTGGGCTTCAACGCGGCGACGGGCACAGCTTGGTTCGACGACCTGCGACTCTCGCCAGTCGAGTCCCCGCTGCCTCCGGCCGGCCCTGGAACGGCTCAGGCAAGTAGTACCGGAAACACCCCAAAGGTTTCCCTTGGCCAGACGGTGGACGAGGTGATCGCAATCCTGGGTAAGCCCGACCAGATCGTCGACTTGGGCGGCAGAGTCATTTACGTATACAAGGCCCGGAGGATCGTGTTCACCGACGGAAGAGTGACGGACACGGGTGTTGCCCAGCCGCAGTAGCCGGCACCGTTAGCGAAGCAAGGGACCATATCGAATTGTCGATGCTTTTGGTCTTCACCCCGAATGGTCGCCGGCTGGCAGCGGGCAACAATGACGGCTCAATCAAGCTGTGGAAGCGCGTCGACGGGGTGCCGGAACGGTGAGCAACGTAACGCGCGTTGCCGCGAGCCTCGATGACCTCGGTCGGCAAAGGGGTTTATGCACTGCACCTGTGCGCCGAGCCGAGAAGCCTACCCTGGTCTATAAAGTCTTGTCGGCGGGCCGAAAATGCGGCTCGGAAGAAGAGAAGCGCAAAGCCATTGAGTGGGCTTACAAGAACATCAAGCCAACCGACGCAACGATTATCGGTATATACCCCAGGTATTCCGACCAAGTCAGCGAAACCACCAAGATGGTGCGCGAAATCCTGGCTTAGTTTCCCGTCCCCGCTGCTCCGCTGGCGAGTTCCAGTTCCGCATACCCTGTGGTGAGCTTCAGAGAAACCTGGTGGCTGTCTTGCCCTACATCCATGGCGCGATAAGGATTTGGCTTGCCCGGATTTTGGCTGTCCCAGGCGATTTGCTGGACCAGTTTCAAGCCCTCCAGGACCTGGTGCAAGCTGGCGGCTGACTCCGTGGATTTGCAGTCCATCTTCAAGTCCAAGGTGACGTCGTCAGCGGCAACCACACTGTAGGTCAGGGAGTTGACGTCCACAAAAACTTTATTCCAGTCCATTTTGACGCTCGCCTGGTTGGGCATCCAACCTCGGAACCAATCCCCCACCGCAGCGCCTACGGCAACGCCCCAAATGGGCGCGTCCTTGTTGGCGCTCGCCACCAGATTGGGAAAGCGGTTATCCGAACTGAGGCTGGGCGCCTGGCCCTCGCGCGCCTCCAGCATGGAAGTGAGCGCCGTCAGGGAACCAAAGGCCCCGAGGGAATCCTCCAGCACCACCACGCAGGTCCCCGCCAACCCCGCCTCGAGGCAGTAGGCCGGCTTCCCGGCCACCGGCGTCGCCGCCATGCTTCGCTGCTCCGCGCTTTGTGTTATCGCATGGGCGTCAAAGCGGCCGGTGGCAAAGCCGTACAATCCCATTTCTGCGCTTCCCGGTTGCCAGCCCAGAACCAGACCTGAGATATCCTCTTCGCGGATGCCGAGTTGCGCAAGCTCCTCAACCAGCTTGCGCAATCTCGGTCCG
>Ga0187784_10000520_pt1 | contig 28206 bp, 25 predicted proteins | sample 1015_SJ02_MP15_2_FD_132964 | JGI IMG/M metagenome (GOLD analysis project Ga0187784, IMG submission 132964) | Tropical peat soil microbial communities from peatlands in Department of Meta, Colombia - 1015_SJ02_MP15_20_MG | ecosystem: Environmental > Terrestrial > Soil > Wetlands > Peat | place... | reverse complement strand
GGACGTTCTGAACAACATCGGGATTTATGCGATCCTGGCCCTGAGCCTGAATTTGATCGTGGGGCATGCCGGGTTGTTCAACCTCGGCCATGCCGCTTTCTATGCCGTTGGCGCCTACACGGCGGCTATTTTGAACACCACCTATCATATACCGGTCCTGGCGCTTCTGCCGGTTTGCGGTTTTACGGCGGGATTGTTCGCCCTTCTCGTGGTCCGTCCAATCATCCACCTGCGGGGTGACTATCTGTGCATTGTAACCATCGGGGTGGGTGAGATCGTCCGAATTGCCCTGATCAATAATCTTTTCGGCATAACAGGCGGGGCCAACGGCATTTTCGGCATATCACGCCCGTCCGTGTTCGGTTATGTCATACGGACTCCGCAGCAGTTTTTCTATCTCATATGGGTTTTTGCGGGCATCACGGTGCTCCTGTTTCATCTGCTGGAATACTCGCGTGTGGGCCGGGCGTTCAACTACCTGCGCGAAGACGAGGTCGCGGCCGAAGGCAGCGGAATCAATACCGCCCATTACAAGCTGGCCGCCATGGTTTTGGGGGCGGCTTGGGCAGGCATGGCCGGCAATGTTTACGCGGCGAAAATGAGTATCATTTCTCCGGAGTCCTTCAGCTTTTGGGAATCGGTCCTGATGTTTGCCATCGTCATCCTTGGCGGGTCGGGGAGCATCCCCGGAATGCTTCTGGGGGCTTTTCTCATTATCGGGTTGCCCGAAGTTTTCCGGCAGTTTGCCAGCGCGCGAATGCTCGTCTTCGGGGCCGCTATGGTGGCGATGATGATTTTCCGGACTCAGGGCCTGCTGCCTCCACACCCCAGGAATTACGGGCTGAAGGGTCTTCCCTCCCGGGGAGCGGAAGTATGAGCCTGCTGCAGCTCAGCGATGTCACGAAGAATTTTGGCGGGCTGAGCGCAGTCGCCGGTCTTTCTTTCCACCTGGACGAAGGCGCGATCATGGGGCTGATCGGGCCAAACGGTGCCGGAAAGACCACGGTGTTCAACCTGATCACCGGGATATACCGACCCGATAAGGGGCAGATTCTTTTCAACGGGCAATCGCTGCTTAGACTGAGCACTCACCGCAGGGTCCTGCTGGGTATTGCCCGCACCTTTCAGACCATTCGCCTGTTCCAAAATCTTTCAGTCATCGAGAATGTGCTTGCGGGTTGCCACTGCCGCTTGAAAGCAGGCGTGGTGGGCTCGTTTCTTCGCCTGCCCGGACAGCGGCGTGAGGAACTGGAAGCGCTGCAGAAGGCGCTGGAGGCATTGGCCCTCGTTGGACTGGGACATCGTGCGGAACTGCCGGCAAAGAACCTGTCCTATGGAAATCAGCGGCTGCTGGAAATCGCCCGCGCTCTCGCCACGGGACCGCGCCTGCTGATCTTGGACGAACCCGCCGGCGGCATGAACGAGCAGGAAACCACTCAGCTCGTATCCCTCATAAAGACAATCCGGGACATGGGGGTCACCGTGCTGCTCGTAGAACACGACATGACGCTGGTGATGAGAGTTTGTGAACGGATTGTGGTAATGGAATACGGCCGAAAAATAGCCGAAGGGACGCCGGACGAGATCAAGCGCGACCCCCGGGTGATCGAAGCCTATCTTGGTACGGAAGAAGAGTCCTGAACATGGCCCTTTTGGAAATCACCGACCTGTGCGTCAAGTACGGCAACATCGAGGCCATTCACGGCATCAACTTCGAAGTGAATCAGGATGAAATCGTTGCCATATTGGGGACTAACGGCGCAGGCAAATCCACCACCCTGATGACCGTAAGCGGTCTGATCAAGCCTTCGAAGGGAAAGATCAGCCTCGGCGGCCAACCAATCCACCAGCTTCCGGGACATGAAATCGTCAAGCGAGGCGTCGCGCAGGTTCCTGAAGGGCGCAGGATTTTCGGAACGCTCACCGCACAGGAGAACATAAATCTCGGGGCTTATGTCTGCCGGGATAAAGACCGGGTGAAGCAGACCGAAGAGTGGGTCTACAGCCTTTTCCCGGTGCTGAAGGACCGCCGCAATCAGCTTGCGGGGACTCTTAGCGGAGGTGAGCAGCAAATGCTGGCCATCGCTCGAGCACTCATGGGGCGCCCCAAAGTCCTGCTGCTCGATGAGCCCAGCCTGGGATTGGCCCCGATGCTCGTCAAGGCAATCTTTCGGACCATACGGGAAATAAATGAAACGGGAGTTACGGTTATTTTGGTTGAACAGAATGCAAGGGCGGCTTTAAAACTGGCGCATCGAGGCTATGTGATGGAGCTGGGAAGGATCGTTTTGGAAGGTTCGGCGGAGGCCCTGCTGGCAAACCCAGAGGTCCGGACGGTATACCTCGGGGGTGTAAAGGCCTGAAGGAGTAGATGCGGACTTGACCGCAGTCTCTAATGTCCCCGTGGAATGCTGCGACATAGGGAGGGACTTTTTATGCCGGAATCAAAAGCGGGCCTTGAGGCTAAAGCGCAGAAAAGTACTTCCGGGGGCGCAGGCATTTTTAAAAGCAAGTGGATTAAGGGGATCATACCCATTCTGGTTGGAGTTGCCATCTATATCCTGCCTGCGCCGCGCGGACTTTCACCACAGGCCTGGATCTATTTTTCCCTGTTTGCCGCAGTGATTGTGGGCATCATAATAGAACCCGTGCCTGCTGCTCTTGTGGGTCTGATCGGGATAGTCGCCGCCTGCCTGCTCGGAGTGGGGGCCCCTGTCGTTCAGGATAGCCCCGTGTCCAACACCGATCTCATCAGGTGGGGCCTGTCCGGCTTTTCTGACGGCACGGTCTGGCTTATCTTTGCTGCTTTCATGTTCGCAATGGGTTACGAGAAGACCGGTCTCGGCAGGCGCATCGCGCTCCATGCGGTCAAGATGCTGGGTCGCAGAACGTTGGGGCTTGGATATGCGGTTGCCTTATCGGATACCGCCCTCGCCCCTTTCATGCCGTCCAACACAGCCCGCAGCGGCGGAACCGTCTACCCCATCGTTCGCAACATCCCGATTATCTATGGTTCCCTGCCCGACCATGAACCCCGCAAGCTGGGCGCCTATCTGGTGTGGGTGGCCCTGGCCGGCACCTGCGTTACATCCTCCATGTTTCTAACGGGTCTGGCTACCAACGTGCTTGCTCTGAGCATCATGAAGCAAAACGGTTTCAACATCGACTGGGTACAGTGGTTTAAAGCATTCGCACCGGTTGGAATTCTCCTGCTTCTGGCCGTACCGCTGTTGACATATTTAATCTACCCACCCACTTCCAGAACTTCCGAAGAAGCCCCCAGGTGGGCCGCCGGCGAACTCGAAAAGCTCGGCCCCCCGTCGCGAAAAGAGATCACAATGGCTCTTCTGGCCTGCCTGGCCCTGGTGCTTTGGATTTTCGGGGAGAAAGCAGTGCCGGCCATTTTGGAGAGCAGCTTCGGGTTGACCTTCGCCGGCCTCAACGCTACTACCGTTGCTTTGCTGGTACTCGTCTTGATGACCCTCGCCGGGGTCATAACCTGGGATGACATTCTCGGAAACAAACAGGCATGGAACGTTCTCGCCTGGTTTGCCACCCTGGTGGCCCTTTCCGCAGGGCTGAAAAATGTGGGTTTTCTCAAATGGTTTGCCGATTACAGCGTGTTGCTGCTGCGAGGATTCAGTCCTTTCGCGGTTACCATCGGTTTGTTGGTGCTCTTCTACCTGGCGCATTACTTTTTTGCCAGTTCCACCGCGCATGCGGCCGCCCTTTTGAGCATCTTTCTGACGACCGCAAAAGCCACTCCCGGGATCGATGCCTCCATGGCCGGTCTGTTGCTTTGCCTGAGCTTCGGCATCATGGGCGTTATTACGCCATACGGGACCGGCCCAAGCCCGATATGGTACGGCACCAACTACGTTAAACCGGGTGAGTTCTGGCTGCTGGGAGCGATCTTCGGAGCCATATTTCTCTTGGTTTTTCTGCTCGTGGGCGTGCCGTGGATCCGCTGGATCGGAGTCTGACAAATACGAAAAACAATGCCCGATTGCTACGAACATAAAAGAGCGGAGGAAGCCGGTTTGTAATTTCGCTCGTTTTCAGGCTGCGACTTTTGCGGGAAGACGGTGGGAGGACCGTTAGCATTACCTTTATGAATTGGAAACTTGCCCGCTCCTTTTCGAGCGTCCGAGGCCGGGTCCGTACTTTTGGACCAGAAGACCCGCCACCACGAGAATGAGCCCGGCCAAGGTCGATCCCCGTATCGGCTCGCCCACGAACAAATGTATGAACACCAGTGAAAGAAAGGGAGAGACAAAAATCAGGCCTGCAATCCTGGCCGTGTTGTTCGAAATCCTCAGTGCCAGCAGCCACATCACATAGGTTATGCTCATCTCGAAGGCACCGATATAGGCGGCCCCAAGAATCCCGCCAAACTCGGGCATCCGGACCGGATGGAAAAACAAATAGTACAGTACGGCCGGAGGCAGGCTGAAAGCAAAGCTCATGAACAGGCACAAAACAGGAGACCTGGAGTCCTTTGTGCTAATTATCCAGTAGAGCGCCCAGATCACCGTGCTGCCAAGCGCCCATGCAACTCCTGCGGGCTCGGGCATGTGGAAGCCCATGAGATCGCCCCTGGTGGAAATGACCAGGACCCCGCAGTAGCTCACAAGCAGGCCCGCAAAATCGGGCGCATCTATCCTCCGGCCCAGGAGAGGAACGGAGAGCAGCGAAAGAGTGATCGCCCAGGTATAGTTGAGCGGTTGAGCTTCCTGGGCCGGGAGAAGCTCATAGGCCCTGAACAGGATCAGGTAGTACAGGAAAGGGTTTAACACTCCGAGAGAAAATGAGCGCAGGTACTCTTTGGGCGTGCAGCGGAACACCTGTCCGAACCTTCGGCTGTAAAGGAGGATCAGCGCCAGTATGAGGACCGAGAAACCGTCGGAATAAACGACCAGTTCGACATTATCCAGGTATCGCAGGGCCAGCTTGAACGCGGACGCCACGGTGGACCACAATAAGACGGCGGTCAGAGCGTAGAGGTATGCCTGTTTTGGGGTGGCCATGGTCACCAGGTTATCTCACCTGTCGGCATAAATAAACAGGCTAAACTTGCCTGAGACACGAAAATGAACGGGGGGACGGTTTCCACCCGCTGCACTCATTTAAGTTTTGTCGAGTTTATGTTATGGAGAATCGCCAGACTGATACAGCGATTTGTTTGAGGCCGGAATAGAATGCGGAAGCTCGAAAGCGGTCATTCATCGAAAATAATGGTGCGGTCCCCAAACTGGATCGGAGACGCCGTTATGAGCACTCCGGCCCTGGGGGCGATCAGAGCTGCTTTTCCTTCATCGGAGATCGTGCTGGCGGCCAATCCGGTTGTCTCAGAACTGATGAGCCCGCATCCTTTTTGCGACCGGACGGTCGTCTTCGATAAAAGAGGTTCACACGGCGGGATAGCGGGTCTTTGGAAGTTTTCCAGGCTCCTTGCGGGGGAGCGGTTCGATGTGGCTATACTTTTTCAGAATGCCATCGAAGCGGCGATAATGGTAAGGCTTGCCGGGATAAAAACGCGTGCCGGGTACGGCACGGACGGGCGCGGAATACTGCTCACCCATAGGGTTCGGGTATCGAAGGAGGCGCGCAGGCTGCATCACAGTCAATATTACCTGGAGATGCTCGGTGCGCTGGGGATTCCTCCAGCCGGGCGGGGGCTTCGCCTCCAATGTACGGATGAAGAAAAGAGCTGGGCGGGCGGTGTCCTCGGTACGGGGCGATGGGCAGCCATAAATCCCGGGGCCGCATATGGTTCCGCAAAAAGATGGTATCCGGACAGGTTTGGCGAAGTCGCGGACGCTCTTGCCTCTGATTTTGGGTATGGAACGCTGCTTGTGGGCGGTCCGGGAGAGGCCGCCATCGGTTCTGAAATCGAGTCCCGGATGCGCTCGAAGCCCCTCAACCTGATAGGCAGGACTTCCGTGCGGCAATTGATGGCGCTTCTCGCCTCGGTGGAACTGGTTATAACCAACGACTCCGGCCCGATGCATGTGGCGGCGGCTTTTGATCGCCCGATTGTAGCCCTGTTCGGTCCGACGGACTACCGGACCACTTCTCCCTTATGTACCCGGTTTTTACTGGTGCGCAAGGAAACAGAGTGCGCTCCCTGTCTAAAAAGGCGATGTCCGACCGACCACCGGTGCATGGGGGCCATCTCCGCAACGGACGTTCTGGAAGCGGTGCAAGCCTTGTTGAAGGCTGAAGGGGAGGGCAATGCGCGGGGCGGGAAGCTGTTGCACGCAGCCGGAAAAGGGGTGCCGGGGCGATGAAAAACTTCCGCATTCCGCCTTCGGGCTTCCGAAAAATCCTCATTATCAAGCCCAGCTCCTTTGGTGATGTCATTCATGGGCTGCCGGTACTCCATGCGCTGAGCCTGCGATTCCCGGAAGCCGAGCTTCACTGGGTGGTGGCAAAAAGTTTTGCGGGCATACTCGAAGGCCATCCGCTCATTCACCGGCTCTGGGTGATAGACAAGGATGCCTGGAGAAAGCTGCGGAACCTGCCGCGCACGGCGTCTGACCTCAGAAGGCTGGCTCAAGGCCTGCGAAAAGAAAAATTCGACCTGGTGATCGATCTTCAGGGGCTTTTGAGGAGCGCGGTGATCGGGCTCTTTACGGGTGTGGAGGAAAGAGTGGGCTTCGAGCACGCCCGGGAAGGGGCGAAGTTTTCATACAAGTACCGGGTCAGAGCCGACACCGAACTGCACGCCGTCGAAAAGAACCTTTTGATTGCCCAGTTCGTCGGCTGCCGGCCGGCCGAACCCGTATTCGCGCTTCCTCCCCTTGGTGAAGTTCCCGGCATTGTGAAGGATATGGGGCAGTACGCGGTCATCGCCCCTTCTGCCGGGACGCTGGTAAAAAGATGGCCCGCCGAATATTTCGGACGTCTTGCCTCTCTTCTGCCCATCGCTTCGATTATTGTCGGCGGCAGGCCGGACGCAGCTCTTGGAGACGAAGTTGCGCGCCTGTCCCATTCTCGCGCCGTGTCCGTTGCCGGAAAGACGAGCTTGAAAGAGCTTGGAGCAATAATTCGGGGCGCAAAATATCTGGTGACTTCGGATTCGGGGCCGATGCATCTGGCGGCCGCTCTCAATGTGCCTGTTTTTGCCGTTTTCGGACCGACCAGTCCCGTGCGGACCGGCCCATACGGTAATATTCATACGATCATACGATTGGAGCTGCCCTGTTCGCCTTGTTTCACCAGAAAGCCCTGCCCGGACTGGAGGTGCATCCGTGAAGTTACGCCCGAGATGGTCCTGAGGGCTATTTACGAGACCACCAAAAGGTGAACATATGGCCGAAATAGGTAAGGGGGATAAGACCGGAGCACCAGGATGGCTTTCCGACTGCCGCGTGCAGGCAAGACTCGGCGTCTTGACCTGGCTGGCGCCCTTCCTGGTTATGGCCGTATTGGTAGCCTTGGACCCTCTGGCCCATACCGTCATGCCGACTTATCACCTGGCCAGCGCCGACTGGTGGGCCCGAAAGAACCTCTACATCGGCGCGGGCGGTTTGCACTACCTGCCTCAGTTCGCCGTGATATTTTCCCCTTTTTATTTACTGCCGGTACCGGCAGGCGATGTAGCCTGGCTTCTATGCGGAACGGTCCTCCTGGCAACCGGTATTTGGAGGTTTCAGCGAGCGCAGTTCGGCCCCCATATTGCCCGGATCTTTCTGTATGCGTCGGTCTTCGCCATGCCGCTCTGCCTCCCCGCCCTGCGAAAAGGGCAGGCCAATGCGATACTTGCCGCATTCAGTCTTCACGCGGCGGCCTGCCTGGTGCGCCGGCAGTGGTGGCAGGCTGCGGCTTTCATAGTGCTGGCGCTCTGGATAAAACCGCTGGCCTTAGTAATGCTGTTGCTGGCGGTGGCGGTTTATGCGCCGTTGCGGTGGCGCATCGTCCCTGCGCTGATCGCGCTGGCTTTGTTGCCTTTCCTGTTCGCGCCCGCTGATTACGTGACCGGCCAGTACCGCCAATTTCTTGCCAATATTCAACTGTGCGTCACAATTACCGAACACCGTTTCGCGGACATCGGCGGGATCGTCCGCACCTTTGGCTGGGAGTTGCCGAGCGGCGCATCCAAATCGCTGCGCGTCGCGGCGGGGGGCATGGCCCTGTGGCTATGGTGCACAAGCGCCCGGAGGCTTAGTGAGCCATTCCGGGCTTTGTGGCTGTTCACGCTGAGCGCATGCTATCTCATGTTATTCAACCCGTTGAACGAATCCAACAGCTACGTGCTTCTCGCTCCTGCCCTCGGACTGTGGGCAACGGCAGCGCTGGAGGCCGCCCCTACCCGCAAGCTCGGATGGTCGATCGCATCTATCAGCTTGTCTATGGGACTGCTGCCCAACCTGCTGCACTTCGCGTTCGGGAATTACTTCGCGCTGTTTTGGTACCCGGTGATGACGGTCGTCTTTATGGGTATGTTGATCTACTGGTTTCGTCGTCCTGAAAGCCCCTTTGCCGCCTCGGAAAGAACCGCCGCAGTTCTCCGTGTGCCTCCCGGGGGATGCCCCGAACCGTAGAAGAAAGATAGGCATGGTGCGGGCATAAACAGGGTTCGGCCTACCAAAAACTTTGAGAGCAATGCCTGACGTTCATGGGACACAACGTACTTAAATCCTGATTGTCACGCCCGTAGAACAAATACCTTTTTGCAAAGACATCCACGGATGACGTTGCAGGGAACCGTTGTCCCCTTTTTTGAAAGCCACCGACAAGGTCGGTGGCTGTTTACTCAAATCTCCGCGAACTACTCATGCGATGACCGCGAACGGCCCCCGCAGTGTAATTTCGACAACCTTAGCCTGATCCTGCACAAATCTCGAACTCACCTGCGCCCCAACAGGTCTCGCACTGTCGGTCTTCGAAGCAGTCGTAACCGCTTCCGTTGCAGGCATGGCAGAATGCTCTGATGCATCGCTGGATAACATCGAGATTCATTTCGGGCCCCCTTTCATATAATGGTAGCGGGGAAACTCCATCAGCAACCCTTCCGCAGCGCGGTTGGATCCACAGAAGGAAACCCCGCTGAGAAAATGATTATTGGACAGGAAATATCATTTTCAAAGAAACGTAATCACATTCTAATTGCTCAAAACCTGCGGTCAAGGGGAGGGACTGATTTTTGTGAAAATCTTAATTTTTAGTCCACTCGAAAATCCACGCCGCGCGGGATTTCCGTCGTTGTCAAACGTAAAGCTCATGAGGTTCCCCGGTTGGTGGCGCTCGCCGTCAACCGCCCGCTTGCATCCAAGCCGGAGCAAGTCCCAAATTCTCCCGATGCTTTAACTCAGGCTGAGGCAATCCAGGTACAAGGGGGATCGAGAAATAAAGGTTTCTGTTTGTGTGCCCAACAGTGCCTCCACTACGCTTCTCCGTCAATTGAGGAATTTAGCTTTCGACCGTTCAAGGTCCGTACCTATACCGGAGGCCGGTCCCGCAAGCAGGGTCCGGAGAAAGAAAGAACCCGCAACCCGAAGCCCCTGACCCGTAACTCCGCCGGCAGCGCCGATTCATGAGTAATCGATCCTCGAACCTCAGCCCTGTTTGCAGTTTATTAGGACCACTTGCAAAAAGGGGCTGTCGAACATAGCTTCTTCCCTATGAGTCTCTACGATCTGAGAAGCACTTGCGGGCTGCTAAGCCGGCATTTCATAAATCGAATCGCTGCATCTCAGATAGGTAAGCTGCCTTGAGTGAAAAAATCCGGGGCAACTGCAGGAGAGAAAGGCAATGCAGACAGTGAGTCAGCGTAGTGAAGCCAGGAAACTTCACTTTGACTATAGGCCAACCATTTTCGACCCGCCTACTGCCATTCCCGGTGATTTCTTAGATTTCTTGCTTCCATTGCACAAGGAGTTTACTCCCTGGGAAGCGGGCAGGGCGAAGCTGAAAAATACCGGCAGGCCGGGCAGATAAGCGAGGATCTGATCTTGCGCCATCGGTTCAACCCGAGAGAACGGGTGCTTGAGGATAGAATACTGAGAAAAAAGCAACTGCACATGAGCGTGCGGCAGGAGGTAACAGACATGGTTAATGATGATCGAAATCGAGAATCTATTCCGCAGTGGAGCGGGTATGAGCGATGGAAGGGTATAGAGCGCCCTTATACGGCCGAGGATGTGCATAGGCTCAAGGGCTCGATCCGGATCGAATACACACTGGCAAATGCAGGAGCACGCCGGTTTTGGGAACTGCTTCACACGGAGTCTTTCACGGGGGCGCTGGGGGCTTTGACCGGGACTCAGGCCGTGCAGCAGGTCCAGGCGGGCTTGAAAGCCATATATGTAAGCGGGTGGCAGGTGGCCGCCGACAATAACAGCATCGGCCATACCTATCCGGATCAAAGTCTTTATCCGGTGGACAGCGTTCCCGATCTGGTGCGAAGAATCAATAATGCGTTCATGAGGGCCGACCAGATCAGCCACATGGACGGCAGGAAAGGGCCGTACTGGTTTGCGCCGGTGATTGCCGACGCGGAAGCCGGTTTTGGAGGGGTGTTGAACGCATTCGAGCTGATGAAGGCAATGATCGAGGCGGGAGCGGCGGCGGTTCATTTTGAGGACCAACTCGCATCGGCCAAAAAGTGCGGTCATATGGGAGGGAAAGTGATAATACCTACCTCCGAAGCGATAAAGAAACTGGTGGCCGCAAGGCTTGCCGCCGATATCTGCGGTGTCCCCACGGTACTGATCGGCAGAACTGATGCCAATTCCGCCACTCTGCTGGCCAATGACATAGATGAAAGGGATCGAGGTTTCGTAACGGGCAGAAGAACGCCTGAAGGTTTTTACACCGTCAGGAACGGGATAGAAGCGGCAATAGCCCGGGCGTTAGCCTATGCTCCTTATGTGGACATACTCTGGTGTGAAACGTCGGAGCCCAACCTCCAGGAGGCTAAAAGGTTCGCCGAAGCGGTCCATGTTTCATATCCGGGCAAGCTGCTGGCCTACAACCTCTCGCCTTCATTCAACTGGAGCGCGAAGCTGGACAGATTCACGATAGCCGAATACCAGGACAAACTCGCTTCCTACGGATACAAGTTTCAGTTCGTAACGCTTGCCGGTTTCCACTCGATCAATCTGGGGATGTATGAACTCGCCCGTGATTTCAGCGACAGAGGGATGATCGCCTATTCGCAATTTCAGGATAACGAGTTCGAACGGGAGAAGCAAGGCTACAGGGCCGTGAAACACCAGTCCTTCGTTGGAACGGGCTATTTCGATGCGGTGGCAGAGGTGATAAATGGTGAGGGGTTTGCTACCGGCGCCCTGAAGGACTCCACGGAAGAAAAACAGTTCCGGACGGCAGCAGCCTGAATAACAATGCAGGACAGGTAGCGCGCTTCGCGGGATTGAGGGCTGAGTGCCAAAAAAACCTTTCTCTTCACTCAGTCCTCAACCCACACGTTTTGGTCATGTCATCCTTTCGATCCGAGGCGCAGGCCGCCGTGAATGAAGAAGACGTCTCCAGCAAGCGATTCGTTCCGGTAGAGTTCTCCGATAAGAGAGGCGACTTCCTCCGGTTCGATCAACCGGCCAATGGGAATCTGCTCGATTATTTTACTGAGCACGGTCTGGCCCATCTTTTTAATCATCGGCGTTCCCACATATCCAGGAGCAACCGCCACGCAGCGGATTTTGTCCGCCAGACCCCGGCGGAAAAACTCCGCGGTGAGCACCTTCGGGAATACCGACATTGCAGCCTTGGAGGAAGAGTAATTAATTTGGCCGGCCGTTCCCAGCGACCCGGTAGAGGAGATCAGGCAGATCAGTCCTTTGCAGTTGTTATTTATCATGCGCTCGGCGCATTCCCGCACTGTCAGGAAAACTCCCGTCAGGTTTATATTCATCACCGACTGAAACTGGTCCAGGGTCATTTTCTTGGTAACTTTGCCCGTGGCCATGTCCGGAGACACCATCAGCCCGTCTTTGATTATTCCGGCAAAAGGGGCCACAAGATTGATCCGGCCGAACTGTTCGATGGCGAAATCGGCCATTCTGGAGCAATCATTCTCTTTGGTGACATCGCAGACAATTGTCCGCACATCTCCGTTCATCTCTTTTAATCGGGCTTGAGCAGAGGCCAAAAGGGATTCGGCGACATCGGCCACCAACACCTTCCCGCCATTGCCGACCCAATATTGGGCCAGCGCCAGTCCAATGCCCCCGCCCCCTCCGGTGATTACCGCCACAGAATCCGTGATTTCCAGCATGACGCGCAGATCTCCCCATCCAGAACCATCGAGGGATTTGGTTCTTCACCCCTTACCATTCACTCTTCCGTCATCTTATGCTTTTCTTTCAAAACACTTTCCCAGGCTCGCATATCCGTTGTTTACGGCGTCTTTGAACGTCTCACAGCCCTTCTTGTTACTGTCTATCCATTCACGGAATGCTTTCTTTCCTTCGTCCGGAACCCATGCAGCCTGGTTGAGAAACATGTTCAGCATATTTCCCATCTGATCCCAGAATATGATGGCGTTGCCGATCATGCCCTCCCAGCTTATCCTCTGCAGATCGATCATCTGTTTGGCCATTGCTGCCGATTGTTCGTACATACTCCACCTCCGTGTAAGTAATGTGTCAAGGATGCGATGTTTGGCCTACTGTTCCAATACGTAGCTCCCGGGGGCTTTCTGCAGTACCGGGTACTTATCGTTACCTATCCCGGGAGGTTCGACATCGGAGCCCGATTTCTCCGATAACCATGCCACCCAGTCCCCCCACCACGAACCCTGTTGATCCTGCTGGTTCGAAAGCCACTCGTCGGCGGTGAGTGATCCTTTTACGTCGCCGATCCAGCATTTCCTCCTGGACCGCGTGGACGGGGGATTTACGACCCCCGTGATATGCCCTTCATCGGCAAGGGCAAATCTTTTGGGACCTTTGACCAGGTTGCAGATCTTGAAGGACTCTTTCCATGGACATATGTGGTCCTGTTCGGTACCCACCAGGTAGAGAGGCTGCCTGATGCGCCGCAGGTTTATGGGACGATTTCCCAGCGTCATCTTGTCCGGTTTGACCAGGTTGTTGTGCAGATAAAACTCCCGCAGGTAATAGGAACACATGGCTGCCGGCAGCCGGGTGGAATCGCTGTTCCAGAAAAGAAAATCGGATTTTGGAGGCACTTCGCCCTGCAGGTAGTTGTGGACGTAGTATCGCCATATGAGATTATTGGAGCGCAGCGAGCGGAAAGCTGCCGCCATATACTTTTTGTCGAGGTATCCTTCCTTTTCGATCACTTCCTCGATGATCCGGACGACCTCTTCGGTCACGAAGACTTCCAGTTCGCCGGGGGAGGAGTAATCGACCAGGGAGGCAAACAGGGTATAGTCCCGGATAGGAATCGCCTCATCTTTGGGAGCCCGGTTCAAATAGGCCATGAGAGCGCTCAGAACGGTTCCGCCGATGCAATAGCCTACCGCATGAACCTGCTTGGCGCCGCAGATTTCCCTCGCTACTTCGACGGCCTTCAGGGCACCCCGGAGCATGTAGTCTTCAAAAGTTACGTCGCGCATCTCCGGAGAGGGGTTCTTCCAGCTCACCATGAACACCGTGAAGCCTTGATTGAGCAGATAGGCCACCAGGCTTTTTTCTTCGGTGAGATCGAGTATGTAGTACTTGTTTATCCACGGCTGGATGAAAACGACGGGGGTTTCGAAAGTAGTCTTGGTCCTGGGAGAGTACTGGATGAGCTCCATGAGCCTGTTTCGGAAGATCACGGAGCCGGGGGTTGTGGCAATGTTGTTCCCGGCTTTGAACGCGGCCGTATCGGCTATCTTTATCAGATTGTCGCCCCGCTGGAGGTCTTCCAGCCAGTTGTCGTATCCGTTCAGCAGGCTCTCTCCCTTCGTTCGCAGGCACTTCTGAACTGCGGAGGGATTTGTCCAGAAAAAGTTTGCAGGAGACACCGCATTGATAAATTGATTGACCCAGAATATGGACCGCTGCCTTTCCTTCTCCGGGACGTCCGGCGCCTTGCCGACGAAGTCTCTAAGCCAGCCGGCGTAGGCGTTGTAGAGCTTGTTGGCGAGCCTGGAGTAGCTTTTGACCGTATCCAGCAGGGCAGCCTCCGGTTTCTCCGGCTGTCCCTTCGCACCCTGGTTCTCGGACAGTACTGCTGTCAGCTGCTCGGCGCATGCAGCCTGGACGGTCGAGCACAACGTGGAGGTAATGTCGAGCAGGTCTGAGCCGTTATGCATCCAGGACTGATTGATCTTCAAGAAAGAACTCGCAATTCCAAACGGATCGGAGGGCACGCTCGATGGGCTCATTAGTCTGACCTTCTGATAAAAGCGATTACCTCGCCTATGGTAGATCCCCCTTCCAGCAGATCATCGGGAATAGTAATCCCGAAGGTCTCTTCCAAGAAAACTTTGAAATTGACCGATGTCATCGAGTCCCATTCGGGAATGTCATTGAGTAAAGTATCCGGTACGATCTCGAAGCCCATCGCTCCTGGGAAAAGTTCCGGAATGCCTTCTCTGATAGTTGCAAGTACTTCTAACATGGGGCTGACTCCTGTTTTATTTGGAATGAGCAAACGGGCAGAGAATCTTAGATCCGAATAAGATTCGCTCCCCAAGACAAGCCACCGCCGAAGGCGGACGTAACGACCAGGTCGCCTTCGCGGATCATATTGCCTGAAATTGCTTCGTCCAGCGCTACCAGGACCGAGGCGCTGGCAGTGTTGGCATACCTGTTAAGATTGACCACGAACTTCTCTTTAGGAACGCCCAACCGGGAAGCGATCGTTTCGATAATGTTGATATTGGCCTGGTGGCTGATGAACCAGTCGATCTCCTCCAACGCGGCGCCGGCTTCTTTGAGAAGTTGAAGGACGATTTCCGTTCCCTTGTCGGCGGCAAACTCGAACACGGCGGTCCCATTCATTTTGAAATAGGCCATACGGGGCCGGGTCATTTTCTCGAAAGGCAGCATGGTGCCGCCCCCCGGGACGCAAATGGCGTCTCCACTGCTCCCATCGGTTCTTAGGCAGGAATGACAGACGCCGCGGTCCGAATTTCCAGCTTGGAAAAGAATGGCTCCTGCACCGTCCCCGAAAAGAGGGAATGTGCAAAAATCCTTCTTATAAAGGATTTTTGAGTACATCTCGGACGCTATGAATAGAACGTTTTCGAACTTTCCCGATTTGATAAGGGCATCGGCCATACAAATCCCGAATGTGCTCCCCGAGCACACCGAATTTATGTCGAAGGCAAAAGCGTTGACGGCTCCCAATTTATGTTGCACTCGCGTGGCGGTTGCGGGCTGCATGCGGTCAGGAGACGAAGTGGACAGCACTATCGCCTGAATGCGTCCTGCCGGAAAATTAACTTTTTGCAGACAGCGATGAGCGGCTTGAATGGCTAAATCGGAGGTACACTCAGCATCGGATGCGACTCTTCTGGATAGAATACCGGTTTTTTCCGCTATGAGCTTTATGGAAGAAGGCGGAAAATGAGTTAATTGTTCGTTCGGCACGACCGCCTCGGGCAAATAACTGCCCGTCGAAAAGATAACTGAGTTTTTCATGTCGATCAGTCAAGCTCTTCTGTCGAGGTGAAGAGATCTTTGATGCTCTTCTTTGCACGTTAAGGGAAAAGGCCGTATGACCGCCAAGAAATTGGTGATGATGCGTGATGGCCCGAAGTCAATTCGATGGTGACATTCTAGTTCCAGCGAAGAAATGTTCAATGGGGGAAACACTGTATTTGGGGAGGAGAAAAACCTTAGTCCTCATACTACGTCATTGGCGCTACCAAGATGTAGAGTCCATCCTCAAAAGGTACTCAATAGTGATTTTTTCCCGCGAGCCGGCCTCGATGCCGGCCTTTCGCGGTCGGATTCCGTTTTGTTTTCTCGTTTCCGGTCGAGATAGATTCTGAGGTTCTCGGGCAGCCCGCGTTTCTTGGCTGACCGGCTGCGCAGGTTGGTCAACGTTTTCGCGGAAAGGGGCTGCTTGAGCGGGAATCCCCACTTTTTCTTGTATTCCCTGGGGGTGAGGTGATGGATACGAAGATGGTTTGCAGTCAACTGCCGGAGCTCTGCCTTGCATTCCATACAGGTAACTTTATCTTCCTGAATGGAAGAGAGCGGATTTGCGGCAACTGGAACGCCGGAACCCCGGAATGCAGGTTCTCCGGGCAGGATGGATCTCAATTGCTCTTCGGCGCGTCTCATCTCGTGAAGTGCGTTATAGACCCTAACCAGCGCCTGTTCAATCTCCCCGGCTGTCATTTTGCTGATGGACGCCTGGGCCTGAACGATTTCGACCGTCAATTCGAGTAACTTTTTCTCCATTTGGGCTCTTCCTTCCAAGGAACTTTCGGATAGGGGCGTCGTTAAGGCAAAACTACTCCCAAATATGCTTACTGGAGTTCCGTTTGTAAAGGGAACCAAGCCACAATATGTTCGACCGATTTACACTAGGCTATTATGATTAGAGGATGGGTCAATCAAGCGTTCGCCGATAACGTTTTACGGCAACCGTCATTGCGACGGCGATGAAGAGCACTATTTGCCACAGCTGGGGGATTATGTCCTGCACGCCGTTGCCCTTCAGCAAAATGCCTCGGGCGATGCGGAGAAAATGGGTTAGCGGGAATAATTCGCCGACCATTTGGGCCCAATGCGGCATCCCGCGGAAGGGAAACATGAACCCGGATAGCAACAGCGAGGGCAGAAAGAAAAAGTAGCCCATTTGTACAGCCTGGAGCTGGTTTTTGGCCAGCGTGGAAAAGGTAATGCCTACGGCCAGCGTGGCGATGATGAATATCAGTGCCACGGCAAACAATAACCAAAGGTTGCCGGCAATCGGCACGTGAAAAAGAAAATAGGCCACCGTCAGGATAAGGAACACCTGGATGTAGCCTACCAGAATGTAAGGAATGATTTTACCCGTCATGACCTCGATCGGACGCGTAGGCATGGCGAGCAGAGTTTCCATGGTGCCCCGCTCCCGCTCTCGCGTAATCGCCAACCCGGTCACCACGGTCATCGTCATCTGGAGCACGACCCCCATCAGGCCGGGGACGATGTTATATTGCGTAATGGATTCGGGATTGTAGCGGGCATGAACGCGAAGGTCCACCGGGCCGTCCGCGCCGGCGAGAAAAGCGAATGGACCTTTGAGATCGTTTTGCAAGGCGGTGTTCAGAAGAGTGCGCAGGGAGGCTATGGCGTTGCTGGTGGCTGCCGGGTCGGTGGCGTCGGCTTCCACTAATATTGCGGGCTTGTCACCCCTGAGCAGATCGTGAGTGAAATTTTCCGGGATACTGATGACAAACTGGACTTCACCCCGTTCGAGCAATTCATTCGCTTCTCTTTCAGAGTCGAGTCTGTAGACCAAGTCAAGATAGGAGCTATTTTGATAGTATGGAGCAGCGTGCGGCCCTGCGGACCGTTGTCGGCCAGGAGCACCGCTGCCGGCAGATGCTTTGGATCCGAGTTGATGGCGTAACCGAAAAGAATGAGCTGGAGCAGCGGGATCCCGATCGTCATGCCGAAAGTCAACCGGTCCCGGCGCATCTGGACGAATTCCTTGAATACCACGGCCCAAAATCTGGCCATTGAAAATATGGCCCTTTTTTTTCCAGCCTGCACGGTCATGGCGGAACCTTTTGCTTAGACTTTTTCACCAGATGAATGAAAACATCCTCCAACCCCGGGGTGGTCCGATGCCATTTGTGCGGCCCGGTTCGATGCGGGGCGATTGCATTTTCGAGCGCCAGCGTATCTACTCCGCTGACACGCAGCAGGTTGCCAAAATGAACGGCCTGTTCCACTCCCGGTTGGTTGCGAAGCGATTGGGAGAGTTCCAGCAAATTTGGTCCGCTCGCAACCCAGGTAGTCAACTGCGTTTGAGAGATGATTTCGCCGACCGTGCCGTGAGCAAGCAAAATGCCTTCCAGAATGTAAGCCAGCCTGTGGCAGCGTTCGGCTTCATCCATGTAATGCGTAGAAATCAAAAAGGTCAGCCCCTGGCCGGCAAGCTGGTGGATTTGTTCCCAGAACTCGCGGCGCGCCTGGGGGTCGACGCCCGCTGTAGGTTCGTCGAGCAAAAGCAGTTTTGGCTCATGGATCAAACAGGCAGCCAGGGCCAGCCGCTGTTTCCATCCTCCGGAAAGCTCCCCGGCAAGCTGCCGCCTCCGGTCGCCGAGTCCCAGCCGGTCGAGGCTGTCGCGCACCGCTTTGCGCCGGTTCCTTACCGAATACATTCGGGCTACAAAATCCAGATTCTCAGAAATGGTCAGGTCCTCGTACAGACTGAAACGCTGGGTCATATACCCTACGTTGCGTTTGATCGCTTCACTTTCGGTAATCACATCGCAGCCAAGGCATGTGCCGCGGCCCGCATCGGGCCTGAGCAGCCCGCAAAGCATGCGAATGAAAGTCGTCTTGCCGCTGCCGTTGGGACCGAGAAAACCGCAAACTTCGCCTGTTGTGACCTGAAGGCGGACATCGTTTACTACCGCGCGGCCGTAAAACCGTTTGGTCATTTCGGCCACATCTATGACAAGATCGCCGGTCATTGCTCATTACCCAAAATGATATCCACGGGTTGGCCGGGATGAAGGTTTTCCGCCGTTTTTGGATCGAAAACCGCCTCGATCATGAATACCAGCTTGCTGCGGGCTTCCCTGCTGTAAATGACCGGAGGAGTGTATTCGGCCCTGGGCGAAATGAAGCTCACCTTCCCCGCGAAGGGTTCGCGTATGCCGTCTACCGCCATCCTGACGCTGTCGCCGATATGAATTGCGCCGATCCTTGTTTCCTGGACGAACGCACGCACCTTTATGTTCCGTGGGGGCAACAACGCCACCACCGGCCTGCCGGCGGCGACCCATTCGCCCTCGCGGTAAAGGGTGTCGAAAACCAGGGCGCTCTGTGGCGCAGACCTGCGTTTTTGTGAGAGTTCCCATTGCACTTTTGCCAGTGCGGCTTGCTGTGCTCTCATAACGGCCTCGGCGGCCGAAATCTGATCGGCGCGCGAGCCAAGCCGGGCCGTACTTAAATCGGCTTCCAACTGCGATACCCGGTGACGGTTTTGGTCGTTCGTGGACCTCGCAAGATCGAGGGCCTCTGTCGAAATGGCTTTAGCGGCGGCGAGATTTTCCCGACGGGCAAGTTCTCTTTGGGAAAGCGCAAACGCCGCCCGGGCCTGCTTGGTCTGTTCCTGCAGGGATTCGATTTCCGAGGGCCGTTTGCCTTTTTTCACATCCTCGAGGTTTGCGCCGGCCTGCGAAACAAGGCGTTCCGCCTGGTCAAGGGCCGCTTTTTCCGGAGTGCTGTCCAATTCGAAAAGAAGGTCTCCCTCCTTGACCTGGTCGCCTCGCTGCACGTACAAGGATTCCAGAGTTCCCGCAAGGGGCGATGCGACATACACATACTCCCCCTCGACATATCCCTGCACCCGGTCGGGTCCCGACGGGGCGCAGCCTGTAAGGCTGCACATGGCCCCCAGCGCGCAGAACGCGAGAAAGCGGCTAACCGTGGAGAGTGAAAGGAGAGGAACTGTTTTCACCCCTTTTCGAAAGGCGGTTGGGAGGACAAGCGGGGATTTTGTTCCCGCCAGGTCTCGCCGGGAGCCGATCATAATTGGGATCTCCCTTTTTCAGTGATCACGCCTTCCAGAATCACGGCAATGATGGCGGCGTATCCGGCTTTCGGCGTGATATCCAGCTCCGCCATCTTCGCGGGATTAAGGATTTTTTCCAAAGCGCCCAGGATAATTTCGGTTATCAGTTCCGCAGGAACATCGTCGCGGACAACTCCAGCCTTGCGCCCCCGGCCTATGAGCTTTCCCAAATAACGCTGGATCATTTCCCTGCGCCCGCTCTCCACGATGTTGAACATCTCGGGCTGACGCCTGATGTCCCGAAGGAACGGCGGCTGAATTTCTCCGGTCTGCTGCTGGATGTAGGAAAGCAGCTGGTGCAGTGTGGCGGGAAAAGCGGATGAACTCCCGGATGTAATTCGTTCCAACTCCGCATAGATACCCCGAAACTTATGTAATATAGCTGCCTCGACCAGGGCGGTCTTGCTCGAGAAATGTTCGTAGAGCGTCTTTTTGCTCATCCCGAGCTCCCGGGCCAAATCATCCATGGTCACCCCGCGGAAACCTTTGGCGAAAAAGTTCCGGCGGGCAGCGGCCACAATGCGCTCACGGGCGGCATCGTCGCTGGTCGATTTCTTAGGTTTGAGCTCATCACGAGGCATAGACAATCCCGTACATCGACTCCCACAAGGATACTAATAAAACTCGTTCAGTTTACTAAGTTTTCACAGATCATGCAAGCGTTTATCATTGAACTGGGAATAGCAAACAGTGATCGGCAAGCAGTGAATACCGCCCCGAAAAAATCAAAGTCCCGGACGCCGGGTATCGCAAATTGCCCAGGCACTCGATCTAGTAATCCAATGCCGGCGCTTCTGTGTATCGACCCGTGCTGCACGTGGAACGGGGCAAAGAAGCACAACTTCTTCCGATCTCTTTATTTTTTGGTTCGAACAGATCGGCCCCACGGGATGAGTTTTTTGCCGTCCAAATTGCCGCCGACGGATCGACCGCCCGGATTGAAGGGTAATCCTCACTGAATATATGGCCCGACGTCGGTCTAATATTCGCATCGGCATGCGTTCAATTAAGGAATGGAGCGGAGACGGACCGCAAGTGAAGAAGATCCGAACAGGTTTTTCCTCGATGCGATCAGCACGGATCTCACGGTGCCGACCATGTACATGGACCATGCTTGGCTTCTCGGCCAACGCGTGCGTCGTGCTGGACATTGCCGGGTATCCCGCCACTTGTACCCAATCAGCAAGCGCCGCCGCAATTACATCTCCCCGGAAGATTTTCTGACGGTAGATTTGTTTGGTTGGAATGTTTCCCTGTTAGAATGTTTCCCTTGACACCGGCGGCATTTTTTGTATCTTCAAAATGCTGCAGACTATACGCAGCGACAAAAATAACTGCGCGTGTGAACTTAGCCGTCGCCCCCGAGGAGGCAGGGGTCCAGTGTCTTTAACCAATCGGAAAAGCTATGGATTTCCGTCCCGGCCCAGAAACTTCACGGGGACAAGCCTGTTTTCGCGGGAACGACGAAACTCACATTGTTTCGCAATTATTTATGACGTCACGTATAGAATAATATGCACCCTTGCGCCAGTAATATTTGGATGAGTACGCTTATTATTCACTAGCCACTATCAACATACCGATAAAGATCACGTATTTTCAAGGATATAATCCTTCTGTTCCGCCTCAATGAGGCGTTCATGTCCCGATTTTGCGGTTTTTGCGTCGTTTCGTGTCAGAAACATCCGGACGAAGATGACTGTATTATCGATTGTCAGTTGCAAGAAAGGGTGTAAAGGCAAACTGTCTGTGGGGGTAAGGGAGCTTAACATTCCACAGTTACATCTTATTGCGACTGTAAGAGTGAAAATTGCAATATCTGAATTTCTGAGATTCTGACAAACGAAGAGCAGTAAATTCCTTAAAGCAATCTAATTTAATGAAGAAATAACTAGTGCTTTGTCAACTTGATTTCTTTATGTCGTCACCCCCGCGAAAGCGCGGGGTCCGCAGTCTCTAGGTAACTGAAAAAACACTGGATATCCGCTTTCGCGGAAATACGGCTTTTGCTCGCGACCTATAAGAATTTTGCTGACAATGTACTAGGTACGTCAATAATGCGCCTATTGTATCATCGGTTCCGTTTCAACTGTACACTGACATTTGCGTGGAAATTGATTCTGTTCAAATTGTTATTCAGAGTTCATTTTCTTGCGGGTTCACTTGCGGTCCTCACAAACTTAGCGACAGATTCCATCAACAAAAATGTCAGGGTGTCATATTGTTGATGATTTAACTGACCAGAAAGGAGGACTTGAGAAATGTCGGAAACGACGAAGAACACCAACAGGAAAATTCTGGAAAAGAAAAGAATCTTTCCACCCCGGGGCCCACTGGGAGGATTTAGGGTTTTGGATTTTTCTCAAGTTCTCGCATCCCCCTATCTGGGAACGATGTTGAGCGACATGGGAGCGGAGGTGATCAAGGTTGAGGCGTCTTATGGCGACAGCAGCCGCGGGTACGGACCTCTTAAGGAAGGGGAAGCCGGATATTATATTACCCAGAACCGTGGGAAATACGGCCTTTGCATGGATTTAACCAATCCGAAGGCCATCGAGATTTGCAAAGAATTGGCGAAGATATCCGACATTCTGCTTGAGAACTGGCGTCCGGGAATCATGAACAAAAGGGGGCTGGGTTATGATGCAATCCGGGAGATCAATCCAGGCATTATCTACGCCTCCGTATCCGGTTTCGGCAATTTTGACCGGTACGCGCCTGCGCCCGGTCCTTATAGTCCCCGCTTGGCCTATGATGTGATCGCCCAGGCGGAATCGGGTCATCAGTGGATGAACGGATTTCCCGATCTTGCCCCCCACGGGTTGGATGTCTCGTGGTCCGATTTGAACACGGGAACCCATGAGGCCGTGGCCATTATCGCCGCCCTGATCCAGCGGATGAAGACCGGGAGGGGGCAGTGGATCGATATCGCGTTGACGGATACCATGATCGCCAGCAACGAGAACCTGATCTGCATGGTCAGCATGACGGCCGATGACGCTCCTGCCCCGTGCCGGAATGGGCTTCGCCGCCTGTCCGTTTCGCCCTACGGTGTCTTCAAAGCCAAAGACGATTATTTGGTCATCGGCGTCGACAATGACAAACGTTTTGCCCGTCTGTGCGAGGCAATGGGAAAGTCCGAGCTGGCGCGGGACCCGAAGTTCGACACCAACGATCACCGGCTTCAGAACCGGGCGAAAATCGAAGGCATCGTGGAAAAGTGGTGCAGCGAAAGAACGGTCGAACAATGCGTCAGGACCCTCCGGGATGAACATGCCGTTCCCGCCGGACCCATACTGACCAACACCGAATACGTCAAACATCCTCATTACCATGCCCGAAACATGCTGGTTCCCATCGAGCAACCGCGGGCCGGAACCTTCGAGATCAACGGCGTTGTAAGCAAGCTTTCGCGCTCTCCGGGGATGGTGCAAGGCGCAGCGCCTTTAATGGGCGAGCATAACCGCTACATTCTGAAAAAATACCTCGGCTATTCGGACAAGGCTATCGATAAACTCTACGACGAACTGGTCATCGTGGACAACCTGGACCTGGAATATGCCTACAACGTTGATGTCGCCAGGGCCAAGGCAAAAGAGAGAGGAGGGGAACAATGATGAAACTCCTTGCACAGGGACCACTGGTCGGTATCCGGGTTCTGGAGGTTTGCGAAGGTCAGGCGGGACCTTACTGCGGCGCCATCTTGTCCGATTTGGGGGCCGAGGTGATAAAGGTCGAATCCCGCGAGGGTGATTACACCAGAAAGCTGGGCCCGTTCAAGAACGGGGAGTCCGCATACTTTATCAGCTACAACCGCGGTAAGAGGGGCATTGCTCTAGACCTCGGCCAGAAAAAGGCGAGGGAGATCGTCAAGGAATTGGCCGCAAAATGCGACATCTTCATAGAAAATCTGGAGCCCGGTGAAATAGAGTCTTTGGGCCTCGATTATAAAAGCCTCAAAGAGCTCAATCCGTCTATCGTCTACGGATCCGTTTCTTGCTACGGGCGTATGGGTTCCTTATCGAAGTATACAGGAAACGACATCGTCGCCGAAGCCATGGGGGGACACACCGCGGTAAACGGCTGGCCTGACGGCCCGCCCGAACCGCTGGGGATCGCTTTATCCGAACACTGCGGCGGAGCGGAACTTGCCTGGGGGATTTTATGCGCGTATCTCCACAAGATTCTCAGCGGCCATGGACAGTATGTGGATGTTTCCGTTTCAGACAAGAACATATCCGTTACCGAAAATGTCCTGGCGTTTGCTACAATGGCCAATATTACGCGTCAGAGGACCGGCGGTCACCATACCGTCGTCGGCCCTTACGGCGTTTTTCAGGCCTGCGACGGTGCCTACGCCATGGGTTGCGGCACCAATGAGATGTGGGGAAGGATAGCGCGGGCCATCGGAAAACCCGAATTGCAGGAGGCTGAGGGGTGGGCAACAAACCTTGACAGGGGGCAAAACCGTATTACTCACATGATCCTGCTTCTCACCGAATGGGGAAAAGACAAGAAGCGGGACGACATTGTCCGGTTGATAAGCGATGAAGCCTTTGTGCCTTGCGGCCCGAGTGTCACTCATAAGGAGATTCAGCAAAATGCCCATTATCGGCTCCGGCAGACGGTGATTGATATCGAGCAGCCCAGGGCCGGCAAGGTCAGTGTGGCCAGCGCCTTTGCCGGAAAAATGACGGACCCCCGGCCGGCGGTACAGGGTCCCGCGCCGCTCCTGGGTGAACACAATGAAGAAATACTTGCCGAAATCATTGGTTTAAGCGGTCAACAAATCGCCGAGTTGTGCAAGACGGGGATACTGGTTCAGGATCTTGCGCCCGAGCAGCCCGTCTAATTTCCGAACCCTTGTTTCACGGATGGGCTATGTCTCAAAATACCGGCCAACGGAGATTTTGGAGGTATCCGGCGGGGAGCGCGCGGTAAGCAATTACACTTTGCTGAGGGTTTGAAAAGGAACAATCGGGAACGGGCGCCGGGTTCATGAGAGGCGGAACAACTTAAATCAGGGAGTGCATATTGAAATGGATGCCAACGACGCAGTTATCGTCAGTGCAGTCAGAACGCCGATTTGCGATTTCGGCGAAAGTTTAAAGGATGTAAAGGCAGGAGACCTCTCGGCAGTGGTGATGAAAGAGGCCGTCCGGCGAACCGGCATTGATGGCGCATTTATCGATGACGTCATCTGGGGATGCTGTATTCAGGATTTTGATGAACCGAACATTGGGAGGTGCGGAGCATTAAAGGCGGGAATCCCCGTCGAGGTTCCGGCCTATACGGTGCAGAGGCAGTGCAACTCGTCGTTGCAGGCGCTCATCAACGCATGTCTGATGGTCAAATGGGGAGAGGCCGACGTCGTTCTGTGCGGAGGTGTGGAAAGCTACAGTACGGCTCCTTATGTCTTCAGGGACGCAAGGTGGGGCGCCAGAATGATGCACAAGACCATGGAAGACTCCATCTGGAACCTGCTCTATTCGGGCGGCGACATAATCATGGGTGAAACTGCGGAGCTTATCGCAAAAAAATGGGGGATTACCCGCGATGAGAGCGACAGCGTGGCCCTGAGAAGCCACAACAACGCGGAAAAGGCCGTCAAAGAGGGCAAATTCAACGATGAGATTGTTCCGGTTCCCGTCCCGCAGAAAAAGGGGGAACCCAAAATGATCAGCCAGGACGAGCATATCCGTTTTGGTCTGACCCTGGAAGAAATCGGTAAATTGAAACCGGTATTCACCAAAGACGGTATCGTCACCGCTGCCAGTGCATCGGGTATCAATGACGGTGCGGCCGCCCTGATCGTCATGTCCGGAGAAAAAGCGAGGGCCCTGGGTCTAAAAGCGCTGGGAAAGTTCGTCGATTACGCTGTTGCCGGAGTTGAACCGAACTACATGGGCGAAGGTCCCATTCCGGCGACAAAAAAACTTTTTCAAAAGAGCAAATATTCCCTGTCCGACGTTGGCCTGATCGAATTGAACGAAGCTTTTGCGGCGCAATACATTGCCTGCGAGCGGGGCATCGGGTTCGATCGGGATATTGCAAATGTCAACGGAAGCGGGTGCGGTTTGGGGCACCCGGTTGGCGCAACGGGCAGTCGTCTTGTAGTGACCCTTGTTTACGAGATGGCCAGAAGAGATGTTGAAATAGGGATGGCCTCGTTATGCGCCGGCGGCGGAATGGGAACTTCCGTTCTAATCCGGAGAGTCTGAAAAGCAAGACCAAACGTTAACCCGGGGCTATTTTTTGCGCCGAAAAGAAAACTGGAGGGTTTTATTAATGGAAATCAAAAAGATATGCGTACTGGGAGCGGGTTTAATGGGCAACGGTATCGGGCAGGTCTGTGCGCAGGCAGGCTACGAGGTGGCTATACGGGACATCGAGCAGCGCTTCATTGATGGCGGCATGAACACCATCAGAAAGAACCTGGCCCGCGATGTGGAGAAGGGAAAGAGAACGCAGGCTGATATGGATGCCATCCTTGCTCGAGTCAAACCTACGCTGGACTTGAAGGAGGCCGCAGCCGACGCGGACCTCGTTGTTGAAGTGGTCGTCGAAGTCATGGATGTTAAGAAAAAAGTTTACGAGGAACTGGAAAAGATCGTAAAGCCTGCTTGCCTCTTCTTTACGAACACATCAGGGCTAAGCATTACCGAACTCGCAACTGTCACCTCGCGTCCGGACAGATTTATCGGAACGCATTTCTTCAACCCGGTTCCGGTGATGAAGCTTCTGGAGATCATCCGGGGTTATGAAACATCCGACCAGACTCTGGAGATCGCAAAGGAATGGGGAAAAAGCATCGGGAAGGATGTCATCGTAGTGAATGAGGCGCCTGCTTTCGCGGTCAACAGGATTCTCTGCACGATGCTCAATGAAGCTTTTTATGCGCTTGGAGAAGGAATCGCCAGCGCTGAAGATATCGACAAGGGCATGATTTTGGGGTGCAATCATCCCATCGGACCGCTGGCCCTGTCCGACCTTGTAGGGCTCGAGACGCTTCTGCGAGTCGTCGAGGGGATGCACAAGGAACTGGGCGACAAGTACAGACCGGCCCCCCTTCTTGTTAAACTGGTCAGGGCCGGACGGTACGGAAGGAAAACGGGGAAGGGCGTATTCGACTACACAGCGAAAAAATAATGGGCCCCTGCTCTGCGTGATGGGAATGGTGAAATAAAGCCGTGCAATAGAGAACGTGCTGAAAGGAGCGGCGAAAAAGCTAAGCGGGATTGGGGGCATAAACGCAAGAGGCCGGCGATAGGCTGCCGAAAACAAAGGGGGCGCCTGGAGCCAAAAATTTTCGATCTCCAAGGGCCTACCCATTCTGTAGCTTTTTCCTGCTGCAAAAAGCGAAGGCTCCTTGATGTCGTTCCCACCAAGGGACGATGCCCCGACAGAAAGACCGTCCGGATGTTCCAATTCAGTTGAGAACAGGAAAAGGAGAACTCATAGATGTCATACAACAATCTCTTGTTTGAAGCGGGAGAGGGAATTGCCACCGTTACTTTTAACAGACCCAAAGCGCTCAACGCCATGAATCCGGAAACGACCCGTGAATTGAAGGACGCCATCGTCAAATGTATTGAAGATGAAAACATACGGGTGGTCGTCCTGACCGGGAGCGGAGACAGGGCCTTCGTGGCCGGAGCGGATATCCCGGCGATGCAGGCCATGGAGCCGTCCGAAGCCATGTTCATCATGGAAAGAGGGCACGAGTTGCTCCGGCTTATTGAAACCATGGCCAAGCCCGCGATTGCGGCAATCAACGGTTTTGCTCTCGGGGGCGGTTTGGAGATATCGCTGGCCTGTGACATCCGGTTTGCCTCCGAAAATGCCACCTTTGGTGCGCCGGAAATCCTCCTGGGGATCATTCCCGGTTGGGGGGGAACTCAGAGGCTGCCGAGGGTGATAGGGATGGGACTGGCCAAAGAAATGGTCCTCGGGGGCGGGCAAATTGATGCCAAAAGGGCCTATGAAATCGGCCTGGTGAATCGGGTCTACCCGGCAGATCAATTGATGGCGGAGACGAAAAAGTTTGCGGCAAGGCTTGCCGGTTTGCCCGCCTTCGCCATGAAGATGGCCAAATACTCCATAAACTTCGGTGCGGACGCATCGCTTGACACCGCCAACCGGATCGAAATAGCCTGCTGCTCCGAGTGTTTCAGCACCAGGGACCAAAAAGAGGGTATGAAGGCTTTCCTGGAGAAAAGAAAGCCGGCCTTCGTCGGTCGATGATCGAAAAAGAAATCGTTAATCAGAAAGGGCTGGTTTCATCGTGTGACAATACGACATGGAAAAATTGCCACTCAAAGCAGCGTAGATCTTCGCAGGAGGGGACCATGCAGTATGAGCTTACTGAAGAACAAATGTTGCTGCAAACTACGGTGAGGCGCCTTGCCAAAGAAAAAGTCAGTCCCGGGGCCGGTGACCGCGATGAAGCAGAGGAATTCAACTGGGACATGGTCGAAATTTTGCGTGAAAACGGCCTCTATGGAACTGATTTCCCCGAGACCTACGGGGGCTCCGAAGCCG
>Ga0187784_10000519_pt1 | contig 28251 bp, 21 predicted proteins | sample 1015_SJ02_MP15_2_FD_132964 | JGI IMG/M metagenome (GOLD analysis project Ga0187784, IMG submission 132964) | Tropical peat soil microbial communities from peatlands in Department of Meta, Colombia - 1015_SJ02_MP15_20_MG | ecosystem: Environmental > Terrestrial > Soil > Wetlands > Peat | place... | reverse complement strand
AGCACGCCCTCCGCTTTCAAGAAGCCTAAACTGCGCTTCCACTTGACACGTTACATTTGGACTAATCGATACAGAAGTCTTTCGGCTGCTTGTAGCGATAGTTCTCAAGAGGTGTTGAAACCGGTGGCTGACTGAAACTAGGATTTACTGAGACTACGATTTGACGACCATCTGATAGCCTAGATATAAAATCAGCTTCTAGTCGCCGTAACTTTCATTTCTGCTTCAGCTATGATGCCGCGTAGAGCCTTCTGAATGTCGTCACTGAGCGGATTTGGCTTGTGGATTTTCAGAATATGTTCTACTCTCTTCTTCGCGGCTGCTGCCAAGTCATGTTTGCCGATATCTTCTAAAGTCCACTGAGTCTCAGTTTTTTTTCATCCGTTTGTACAGGCTTGGGAAGTGGGCGGAACCTTGAAGCAACGAGAGCCTTAGACATCAGCCACACACCTTAAGACATGCCTTTGCTCCTCGGCTGGTCGACCGCGATCTTCATGGACTACAGATACAAAGTTGTAATCACTGACGTGTATGACAATGTTACTGAAACAGAGAACAGAATCTTAGGAAGCATTGGCGCTAAAGTTATTGCGGGTCACTGCAAAGACACCGCGGATGTAATTCACAAGGCTCATGATGCTGATGCGCTGCTCGTGGGTGACTTACCAATCACGAAAGACGTCTTTGACAAGTTAACCAAACTCAAAGTGGTTGCGCGTTATGGAGTCGGCTTTGATAATGTCGATGTGAGATCTGCGACCGCAGCTGGAGTCCAAGTGGCAATCACTCCAGAGGTAATGACGACTAATGTCGCCGAACATACGTTAGCGCTTATGTTGACAATTGTAAGAAAGATACCGATGGCGGATAGGCTCGTTAAAGAAGGAAAATGGTTGGACCCAAGCAAGTGGGCGGGACCAATACCAACCATACGTGGAAAAACGGTTGGGATAATCGGGCTTGGCCGGATTGGACGAGCCGTTGCTGATTTGCTAATATGCTTCGGAGTAGAAATAATAGGCTACGATCCCTACCTGAGCTCCGAAACCGCTAAGAAACTAGACTTTAGAATCGTTCCACAGATTGAACCTCTTTTGACGGAATCGGATTTCGTGACCATGCATTTGCCCCTAACTGACCAGACTCGGCACATGATAGGAGAGCGAGAATTAGGATTGCTCAAGAAGACCGCTTTCCTCTTGAACTGTGCGAGAGGGGCTATCGTGGACTCCAAAGCGCTTTACACTGCACTACTCCAAGGACGAATAGCGGGCGCTGCAATGGACGTCTTCGAGAAAGAACCAATCGATCCCAAAGATCCTCTCCTGACGCTGAAGAACTTCGTTGCCACTCCTCACATGGCATTCTACTCCGACGATGTTCATGAAAAGTTTCGAACGGAAGCCGCTAAGGAGGTTGCTAGAGTGTTGAGCGGACAAAAACCTACAAATCTTGTCAACCCCGAGGCCCTAGCACGACGGAAAACATGAAAGCTTAGACAGGCCAAGTACTGAGAACGATCATCACCCCCTGAGACATCGTAGGGTCTAGATCATCTTGTCTCTGTCGAATTCATTCTAGACAAGTCTACCGAATACGCGAACTGCTGGAGGGATTTATGCTCTTTGCGCACTTCCGTTTCCTTGTTCAATAGCGGGACAGCATAGAGTAATTTGGAAAGACATAACTTGATGACACCCAAAGGCGAACGAAGTCATTGAAAATTAGACCGACGCCATGGTAGTGAAAATCTCTCTAAGCCTGTTGCAATTCTGTTTATAGATGCCGTATAGTTTGGAGTAGGTTCGAAGGTTCTTCGGGATTGAAGCCAGCTCATGTGTAACCGAAACTGCTGACCGGCTTGCTTCCTCCAAACTTGAGAATACTCCAACTCCAATCCCGGCGAGGATCGCTGCTCCTAAGCAACCCAGTTCACTAACCTTCGTCAACTCCACCGTTCTTCCCGTTACGTCTGCCTTTATCTGATTCCAAACCATGCTCTTTGAGCCTCCGCCGGCTGTTCTAATCCTGCTCGTCTCCAATCCTAACTCGCCGAAGGTCTCGATCACGTGATTAAGACTGAATGCGACTCCTTCAAGGATGGCGCGAATGAAATGCTCTCTCCGCTTGTCGAGATTTATTCCCAAGAATGCTCCGCGTGCGTTAAGATCGAAGAAAGGTGAGTACTCTCCCGCCAAATACGGCCAAAACAGCAGTCCGTCTGATCCTGCCTCGACGGTTTCGGCCTCTCGGTCCAGAATATCATAAACAGAAACTCCCTCTCTGGCGGCTTTGGCCGTCTCGGTTGCGGCGAACTGATCAGAGAACCAGTGAAGAGATGCTCCGGCAGTGGCAGTCGAGGTGTATACGACCCAAGTCTCGCTGTCTAAATGCGGCCAGCAGAAGATCGAGTTGCCTATGGAGGGAGCGAGTTTTTTCGTCGACGAGGTGGCAATAATCTCGGTGGTTCCGCAAGAATCCATAGTAATCCCCGGTTCGACAACTCCCGCACCGACTACATCACACATTCCATCGACGGACCCGCAAACAACTCGTGTGCCCGGCGCCAGACCCGTCTCTTTGGATGCTGCTTCACTGACTTCTCCAATTATCTCCGCGGGTTTACTTATTTTTCCTAACCACTCTCTAGGTATTCGCAACTCCTGCAACATCTCGTCCCACCACGTGTAGTCGACCGCCTTAACCAGACCAGTCCACCAGGCTTCCACATAGTCGATTGCGCAGTTTCCTGTCAGTCGAAAATTCAAGAAATCTTTTGCCCCGAATATTCTGCTGACGCGGTTTTCAATTTGGGGTTCATGCTGTCGAATCCAGAGAATCTTTGAAGCGGGTAGACCCGGAAAATAGCTTGCAGGTAATCCCGTTACCTCCGTCACGGCCCCTTGACCTAGTCGTTGGAATATTTCCTTGGTCTGTAGTTCTCCGCGCATGTCCGAGTAGATAATCGCCGGCCGGAGGACTTCGCCCTCTTTGTCAGTCACGATGAGATCTGGGAACTGCCCCGCACACCCAATAGCCAAGACTTTTGCTGGTTCGACTCCCGTGCTTTTCAATAGACGGCTTACGCTGGCGCAGGCTGCTTTCCACCAGTCCTCCGGAGCTTGCTCCAACATCACGGGATTTATTATGCGAGTAGGATAACTCGCGTATGTCGATGCCACGGCGTTGCCCGTGCTATCAAAGAGCATCGCCTTGCAGCTGCTTGTTCCAAGGTCGAGCCCGATCAAATAGTTCAAACAATCGACCTCATAAATGCCCGTAACTCTTTGAGCGAGTAATCCTATGCAGTGTTCTTGCGGTGCTCTACCTTATAGCAGATACCATTAGGAAGAAGACTACGTCAGAATGCGATGTTAAATTATCAGCGTGGCTAAAGTCTTTTTTGAGTTCAAATCTTACGCTTGATTTGTTCAATTGTTCTTGTTTTGTTTGGGTGATTAGATGAAGGGTAGGTGATTTACCTCGCTTTCATCTAAAGGACGTCGCCTTTGATCACCTGCCGTACTAACAGGCAATTGCCTCCTAGATTACAAGCGCATGCCACCCCAAGAGGTCACAGGCCCCTTTGGAGAGAATGAGAAAAATCCCTTCAAGAATCAATTATCATGGGTTGAAAAATGCTCACGACTTTCGTTTTGGAGTAATTCTGTACTACGATGGAAGCAGATGGGCGAAGTCGACAAACTGGGACAGACTTATTGCTTCAGCAAGGGAGAAGGACGCCGAATCGGAAGCATACTTTGAAAAACTTAGAACACCTGCCAAACAAGAGCAATTTCAAGCCGACGTTGCTTCCCTCTCTCTTCTTCAGCGCTTCCACACGATTCCGAGCCGATCCTTACGAAGTGGAAGGACCTATATGGTGTCCAGTCGTAGAATTTGTGGACCACGCGTGGATACTGGCGTGGGATAGGATTAGAGCTCAGTATACCATGCCTGGAGTAATGAGGACCATCAATGCGACGCGTAAAAACGGCTGGGAATCTCACACAAGAAGATTAGAGACACTGAATTCAATCTTACTTTTCGCACATGGATTACTTGGAGGCTTTGCACGAGATACTAGAGGACGAAACATTAGTCCGGTTAATCTGGGTTCTATCAAAACCGTCGAGTGTACTCAGACTGCGAACCAGTCCTGTAGCATCTCTAACGAACACAGTTTTTTTCTGGCAAAACTAACTCAACCGGCGAACTTCAAGCGCTAATGATCTGCACCGCCATCCAGATCCCGCGAAGAACCTTCTACAACTCCCGTGAAAATCTGTTAGCAAACGAGTCAGGCCGTTCATTTCACGGCTCCTCCTACCTCGGAGGCGCGGACGAATGAGGAGGGGTTGATCTTACTGCGTCTTCGGTTACGGTTCGATGTTGCATGCATCTCGGCCGGATACCTCTCCAACAGATCTGTTTCCAATTTCAGAGCTGCGATGAGAGTTGATACGTCCTCCGGCTTCGTTACATGTTCCAGAGTTCTCCTGACGGTTTGAGTCACCCTACTCATCTTCCGTGCCGTAAGATACCTATCCTCCTCAACGTACTTCTCCTTTGAGGTTAGGATCCTCCAAACTATGCACGCCAGCTTCCTCGCCGCCGCAACCTCTGCATCCTGAGGGCTCTTCCCCTTTGCTAAGTGTTTGAAGTAGAACCTCTTCACAGCGGAACTCGTCTTCGTCCTTGCCGCCGCGTTCACGCCGCAAGTCAAAGCATACTTCAACACGTCGTCCCCATGCTTCACGTGGGTGTGTTCACTCACATGTTCTCCGGTATTATCCGCTTTCGGCACGAGACCAGCGTAGGAGCAGAGGTGCTTCTTGGTTGGGAACCGGGAGGCTTCTCCCACCCTAGCCTTTATGGCCACGGCGACGAAAGGTCCTATGCCAGGATGACTCATCAGGTTCTGGCAGTCCTCATCCGCCTCAGCGACCTTCGCGACCTCTGCCTCTATCTGCCTATGCTGCGTCGTGTAGAGTCTGAGTTCCTCAAGGTACATGGCTAAGGTTAGCTTCTCAAGCAGCGGAAGTTCAAGGGAACCTAATCTCTCTAAGCCTTCTAGTCCGAAGATGTCGGAGAGGTCGTCGAACTCGCTTTGAAGCAGGTTCCGTTCGAGGAGTGCATGAATCTGGCTCTTAACCGCGGATACTTTCCCTCCTATCTCCATCTGCTTCCCCACGATGAGGCGCAGCTCCTCTATCCGTTGGGAGGGAATGTAGGCTCGTCTCACGTATCCAAGCACGTCCTCCTTCACGATTCGTTCCGCATCGCGTTTATCGGTTTTTATGGCTGGTTTCCGTTCGGGTGGCGCAATCATATGAACCTCATACCTGCCTGATAGTAGTTTCGAGATTGCTTTGCCTGTGGTGCTTGACTCTATCACAACCGTGGAGCCTTCAGGAATCTTCCCCATGAATTCGGCCACTCCACGAGCGGTTGTCTTGAAGACGAATGTCTCCGACGGGTTAGATCCCAGTGTGTCGTTGTCTTGGAATACGCAGGTGGTGCAGGTTTTCTTGTGGGCGTCTATCCCTACTCTCATCATCTTTCGTTACATCTCCAATGTTTGGTTGTTGTGGCGTCATGGTTCCAGGATCGACCATACTCCCGTCCGTACTCAAGGCACAAGCGGGTTGGTCGCTCCTCCGATGAGGCAATCATGCTGGTGGACATGCACGAAGCATAAATTGTAGACAGACTGCCCGGAACCATGACCATAACAACGGTGTAAGGTAAGCGGGCACCTACTCTAAGATTTTCAGACCCGCTGGTCGGACCGACACCGGGAACATGGACTTAACGAACTTAATCTTGGGATAACACAAAAGCAACTACTCAATGCAAAACTTTATTTGTCGTAACACAGGAACTTTCGTTATGTCTTATAGAAGAGCAATTTCTACAACGAAGGCAGTAATTCTGATCGTAGTTATTGTCTGTGTTGCCGGAGCGGCAATTTACGTCACTTCAACATTGACCGCCCCAACTCCGAGCATGACGACGACAACAGCGGCGGCATCACCCACCTTAGCTCAAAACAGTACTCTTGTTATAGATGATTATTTATGGTCGTCTAGCGGTACTCTGAATCAATTGGATGCGTCATTTTTCTTCTGGCCTGACTGGCTAGGTTCTGGAATATACCAGACTCTTGTTGCATACAACCTCACCGCCGAACAGAAGTTTGGCCAGATTCAGTTTCTTCCAGATCTTGCAACTAACTGGACGATTTCTCCGGATATGACCACTTATACTTTCTCCATGAGGTCAGGAGTCTCATTCTCCGACGGGAATCCATGTAATGCTTACTCTTTCTGGGCCGACTTCTACATCCTCCATTATTTGGCAGCTAATTTGACCACGTTCTGGAACAGCCTCTCAATATTCGACTTTAGTAATGTGAACTTTGGTCCCTCAACATTGAGCTTGATGTCACAGAGTGGACTTGTTAACCCATCCCCGCAGCTAGTTGCAATCATGTCTAACAGTAGCTGGCCCGTATATGCTCCGAATCCTTCTACGCTGGTCTGGCATATGGAGTACCCGTATCTTTGGGCCCTCAATGTAATCGCCGGAGGGGAGCTCGGATTTGTCTTCGACCCAACATACGTCATGCAGCACGGAGGCCCAGGGACTGCTTCTGCGATTAATCCGTACTTTAACACAAATGTCATTCCAGGAACTGGTCCGTATGAAGTGACGCAAGTCATTCTGAATGAGCTCATGAAATGCGTGAAGAATCCGAATTACTGGGGTGACAATCTCACATCGTCGGAGATAGCTGCAAACCCTATGCTCGATCCAGGGCATTATAACACGGTTCTAGTTCAGTACAAATCGAGTGACACCGTCAGGTACATTGACTTGACCACAAATAAAGCACAGATCGCATCTATACTTACAAGCGACTTTCAGCTTCTTAGGCAGAACCCGAGCTACAGTTTCTACCAGCTACCCGCAGCTGCCGGAGGGGCACAAGTTGAACGGATCGCTTTCAACCTTAACAAATATCCAACTAACATAACTGATCTGAGACTCGCCATAGCATACGCCATAAACTACACCTCAATAATCCAGAATGTGCTTTACGGTTACGGTTCCTCTTGGGTTGGTCCTGAGGCACCTATGTATGGTCAGTTCTACAACCCCTCAAATAGTCCTGGTTACAACTATAATCTAACGTTAGCCAAAGAGTATCTTGCCAAAGCCGGTTTCCCTGGTGGAAGCGGACTTCCAACTCTTTCGTTGGCGATCGACGAAGACGGGGCCTTTTACGAAGAGCCGATGGCTGAGATCGTGCAAAGCGACTTAGCACAGATAGGCATCCAGACCAACATCATTGTTGAGACTTACGTTGAGTACTATCAATATTTGGGTAGCTACCAGACGGTCGCTAGTTCGTCGGCAAACCTGCCAAACATGGTCGTTGACGACCCACTGCCCTATAGCCCGGATTTTGTCGCACCGGATGATTATTGGACTCACTTTGTCTATAATGGTTCGTACTTCGGCAACTATGCCGGGTACTCGAACCCCATAGTGAATAACGCTGTCACGTTTATGACGCACTCTGATAATACCACAGCTATAACGCAGCAGCTAGCGGTGGCTCAACAGCAAATTCAACTTGATTGCCCCTACGCTTGGGTCTTTGTCCAACATCTACCACTTACGTCGGGCTCGTATGTCTATAATAACGATGTGATAAGTGGATTTTACGGGGATCCCAACGTTGAAGGTGCCATAGAGATTCCTATGATAAACACAGTCGTCCCCGCCTCCTAGGCAAACCCCGTGCTGCGGGGGGGTTCTGCCGTGAATCTTCGTTTCGTAGCATGGAGGCTTGTCGGTGGGATCTCTGTACTCTTCGGCGTGACGGTAGTAACTTTCGTCATAGCACATCTAATCCCGGTAAACCCAGTAATTGCTTGGATTGGAAGGGGGGCCTCCGTTAACCCGCAACTGGCAGGTGTCTATATTCAGAGGTACCACCTCAATTCTCCACTGTACGTACAATATTTTTACTACGTCTACGGCCTGCTGCACTTAGACCTAGGTTTTTCACCCACTAAAGGTGAACCCGTCATGACCGCTATCTTTCAAACTTTCCCTTACACATTACAAATACTCTTTTTCACGATGATCTTCGTCGTCCTGTTGGGCATCCCAGCAGGAATAATTGCTGCAAAGTATGCGAACAAACTGCCTGATAGAGCTATCCTGGGGTTCTATATCTTTGGAACTGCCTCGCCGCCTTTTTTCATAGCTCTCGTCCTTATTCTCATATTCTCTCTAATCTTACCCATTCTTCCGACAGGAGGTTCTGTGGATCCTCTTTTGTCAGTACCAAATGCGATTACAGGGATTCCAATGCTTGATGCTCTAATAGGTGCAAGATTTGGTGTCTTTCTGAGCTTGTTGAGCCACGTGATTCTCCCGAGCTTAGCCCTGGCGCTCACCTTGTTCGGACTACTTACAAGGGTACTAAGGACAAATATGCTGGAACTACTTGGTTCAAATTTCGTTCGAGCTTCGAGAGCAAGGGGCTATGGGGAGAACAAAATCCTCTTCCTAGCGTTTAAGAATTCCCTTGTATCGGTCGTCACTTTGATATCCGTGTTGACGATCTTTGCACTAGTTGGCGACATATTTGTTGAGGACATCTTTGCGTATCCGGGTCTAGGCCAGTATGCAGTTCAAGCAGCGCTAGCGTCAGACTATCCAGCAATACTTGGAACTACATTGTTTTATGCTTTCATCATTGTGATCGTGAACGTGGTAGCAGATCTGTTGTATGCATTCGTGGATCCGAGGATAAGGTATGGTCAATGATAAACTAGCTTCCATTTGGAAGATATTGAAGTTCAACGCAGAGACGAAGTTAGGTTTCTCGATGATCACATGTTTTCTTGTAACCGTAATAGTAGAGATAGTGGGAGGTTACAGAATATTGCCTTACAACCCTCTTATACCATTCGCGGGTCCAGCGTTTAGTCCGCCAAGTTTGTCGCATTTTTTCGGGACAAACAATATTGGGCAGGACATATTTAGCCAAGTCATCGCGGGTGCTCCCAATGACGCGATGATCAGTTTTTTTGTTGTTATGACTGCTCTCACATTTGGTGGCGTGCTAGGCGCGTTCGCCGGACTTAAGAAAGGTGTCGTAGACGAAGCTTTAATGCGTGTCACTGACACGTTTTTTGCAATACCGGCTGTGGTGCTGGCCATAGCCATAACGTTAGTTCTTGGTCCAAGTCCGGTAGACGTGATGATAGCCCTTGCGGTTATATGGTGGCCTCCTTACGCCCGGCTAGCGAGGTCAGAGGCTCTTAGAATCTCAAACTTGCACTTCGTAGAATCGGCAAAGCTCTCTGGTCTCAGGACATCGAGGATAGTTTTCCGACATATCTTGCCGGTTGCGATAACAGCCTTGCTTGTCTACGCCACCCTAGACATTGGTACCGTGATTATTGTCTACTCTGGTCTAGCCTTCCTCGGCCTCGCGGTAAGACCACCCTATCCTGATTGGGGCGACATGGTCGCTAGGTACCAACCATACCTCATATCCTCCCCCTATATGCCCATTATACCCGCAGTCATCATTGTTATAGTCGCCACAGGGTTCTGTTTGCTCGGTGATGGGTTACGTGCGGCCCTTCAAACTGAGAGGGGTAGTTAACTTTTGTTCAGACTGAGAGACGACTGCAATTGAAGCAAGAAACTCAGTAAAATGAGCATCTGCCCCTAAGGTAAGGTTTTCGAATTTCGCGCCTCCGTTTTGCAGAGAACTTGTTCCACGATCATACATGCGCGCAGACGTGACCACTTGATCCTTAAAGAACGTCTCGACAATCGAAAATGACTTCAGTAAATTTCTTTTGTTTGGGGGACACGGTCGTAACCGTATAAGTTTCAGTGAAAGTTTACTTTTGGTTTCGGCTAGAATGAATGGCCCCATTAGCGAAACGTCCACTGTTCTATCATTGCTACCCTCCTCCAGGAATTTCTTGCACTTTTTAAGGTCGTCTCGTTGGAGATTGAAGGTGTTCCATTCGTCTGCAAACTCTGGTGCCGTTTGTAACACTCTTTTATTCGTTCCGCGGATGACGAGGTGTATTTTGTCCTTTGGTTTCGGAAGGCATATGGCCCGAGCGCTGAAGTATCTGCCTTGGAAATCAACGTCCTTACCTTCCGTTAGAGGTCTAATAATTTTTATTGCTTCTTGTCTTGTGTGAGAGTTCGGAAACGCATATCCAAATGAGTTATACTCGTGTTCAAACCAACCTGTGCCGACGCCAAGAATGAGTCGTCCTTGCGAGAAAGCATGCAATGTGCAGGCCACATGAGCCAGTAAAGTCGGATTTCTGAAACCTATCGGCGAAACTAAGGGACCAAACCTGATCTTCTTCGTTGTGGCGGCTAGGACGCCAAGAGTGACCCAACATTCTGGTACGGAATCTGCAATAGAGTCTGTCATGTACTCTGCGGTAATAGGACAGAGATGGTCGGATCGTAGTATGTATCGGTATCCAGACTTTTCAGCATACTGTGCCCATTCAACGAGTTCGTTTACTGTCATTCCTTGCTGCGGTTCCAGCATCAATCCACATTCGGTAATGGATACTATACGCCACCAGGAGACTGCTGAGAATTTATATGTGTGCTCTCCGACGATTTGTATTGGTTAAAGATCGATTCGTGAATAACTCGCATGTTCTTCTGTGACTTGCGAAGAACTGTGTCTTAGACATATGGTTAGCCAGATAGAATCGCGTTTGGTCTGATCATCATTGGCAGGGAAATAGTTACATGTGGCGAAAATCGTTCAACGCTAAAGGACGTTAACGACCAAAGGAAGAAATGACGTTGGGAAGGAAGTTTGATAGAGACGAGATTCTACAAAGGCTTTCGAAAATCGTAGCAGAGGGAAAGCCGATTTTGGGAGCGGGGTGCAGTGCTGGAATAATAGCTAAATGCTGCGAACTCGGAGGTGCCGACTTACTGATAGTGTACAGCACGGGGCTTTCTAGGCTCAGGGGGCTTCCAACGACTATGTATGGCTCAATGGATTCGAACACAGTAACATTGGGTATGTTTGAGGAGTTAGATAACGTTGTCAAGGATGCGCCGATAATCGGAGGGATTGACGCCTCAGATCCGACTTGCCTAGATTTGCGGAAATTACTGAAGAGATTCATCGGCGTTGGTTTTTCGGGGATCATAAATTACCCCACGATGGGCGAGTATGGTGATAGGGAGGCCACGGTAAGGTATCGCAGAGAAAGAGAATCTCAGGGGTTGGGCTGGAGTAGGGAGGTTGAAATGATGCAAATAGCGAGGGAGATGAATATTTTCACAATGGCTTACGTTTACAACCCGGATGATTCAAGCGAGATGGCTAAAATCCCAGTTGACTTAATCGTTGCGCACGTAGGGGGTACGGGAGGCGGGTTGGCTGGTTACAAAGCCGCGTCTCTTGAGGAAGCTTCGCGGCTTGCTCAACGTATCATTGAAGCCGCAAAGAAAGTGGCTCCAAATATCCTCTGCTTAGCGCATGGCGGACCCTTCACAGGACCTCAAGATACCGAATACCTCTATCAACACACGGACGCATTGGGTTTCGTGGGCGCATCTAGTATAGAGCGAGTCCCGGTCGAGCAAGGAGTGCTCTCAGCCGTAAAGGGATTCAAGAATTGCTCGCTGAGAGCAAGGAACTGAAATTCGTGAAGACCAAATGAACGACTCCAATCAAGTCACAGTTGCTCTTGTAAATATGGTTGAGAATTACAAAGGACTTGGCGTATCCCCGCCTTCGTTTGCAGACGAAGATCGGAGAAGGGCCGTCACAACATTGGAAGCTCTCGGCGCAGTAGTCGTATTAAACGAACTCGTATGCGACCCCCCAACTGCCAATAATTTTGTTTCGAGCGCCATCAAGACAAACTTCGATGCGCTGATCATGAACGTGATTGGGTGGCCGGGAGGTGATCCAGCACTCATCATAGGTCGAGCTTTCGATAGACACCCTTTGATGCTATGGACAACTCCAACGGTAGCAATGGCACTCTGCGGATACTTTGAAATAACAAGCGATTTGAAATCTATAGCTAAAGAATACGTAGAAGTTCTTGGCAAAGAAGACGCACAGCGACAAGAAATCAACAGTTTCCTGAAAGCTGTTACCACTGCCAAGAAGCTCAAAGGGATGAAGATTGCGCAGATAGGCTATACGCCACCTGGTTTTGTCGATGCTACGGGGTACGAAGAAGAGCTAAGAAAGAAACTGGGAGTAGACATCGTGCGTCTAGATGTGTCCGAGATTCTTACGGAGGTACAAAAAATCTCTGTTGCTGAAGCTGAGGAGGCCTTATCTCAAATCAGATATACTGTCAAAGTGGGGAAAGAAGAACTACTGAAATCGGTAAAGGTCTCATTAGCTCTGCAAAAGCTTTTCGCGAAAAACCAGCTCAAGGCGGGTGCCCTGCGGTGTCTCCCAGAATTGCAGGGATACGCGTTTCCCTGTTTGGGAGTATCAAGACTAACTGACGACGGGAAACCGGTGACGTGCGAAGGAGATCTGCCAGCCGCGATTACATTAGCGATCTTACAGGAGTTAACAGGTAATGTTTCGACCGTTTTCGATTGTGATTCCATAGGGACTCAAGACAATGTCGTCAATCTCTGGCATTGCGGCCAACTTCCAACAAGCTTAGCGGCTAGCGAAAAAGAGATTGTGGTCATGCCCCCAACTTATCTCGGACAGGTTAACGGACCTGGAGCCATATTGTCTTTTTCAGTTAAGCCTGGAAAAGTAACCCTTGCCAAGTTAGATAGAAGAGGTGAGAAGATGCTCATCGCTTCCGGCAGCACTGTAACACCTGATAATCCTCCTGAGGGTGCCTACGCGCGGGTAAAGTTGGATACGAATGTCCTTGATTTTGTACGAACGGTTAGCAAGGAAGGTATAGAACATCACATTTGCTTGGCGCAGGGGAATGTCACAGCGGAATTGGCTATCCTGTGCATGATATCGGGCATACAGCCGATCAAATGTTCGTGATCAGTTATACTAAGAAACACCTAATCGTATTTCTTACCTTTGTTCCATTTTCCTTTCATCATATCTTCCAGTATCGACGCGGATAAGTGGGCCATCAATGGGTCGTTTATATGCCGGTCGACTTCGATTATTTCAACATTTGACTTGGAATTATCGACATGACTCTTAAGCGAAGAAACAAAGGCCACGTCAGCTTCAGGATCATACCATGGCAAGTGCGTTTCCTCGCCGCTGTAACTAACCGTCTTGACGGCTCCTACTTTGTCATACTCGCTGAATCCTTTCGTTGGAATAAGAAAAACTGTTGGTCCTCTTGATTTATTTATCTTGGTGGCTATGATCTTGCCGAGTTCTGTGCATTCTTCCTTAGTTGTTCTCATTAACGTGACGTTCGGATTATGATAGTAGAATCTTCGCTTGTCAAATTGAGGAGGGACCGTTTTCGGTTCAAAGAAATTCACCATATCTAAGGCACCGGGGAGTAAGACTTGCGGCACCGCCTTTTCGGCCGCAGCGTCCAATCGCTCTGCTCCAGCGCCGTACACTCCGCCGACCAGTTCATCAGCCATCTCATGCGTGGTTACGTCCAAGACGCCGGCGACATTGCCGCTTTTCACGAGTTCCTCCAATGATTGGCCTCCTGTTCCTACAGCGTGAAAAGCCACTACTTCGTATCCTTTGTTTTCTAACTCGTTCTTTGCTTCTTGAACGTGTGTTGTGGTCACTCCGAACTGTGATGCAACAACGAGTGGTTTCTCACTAGGAAGTGTTGCTTTCGCCTCAACCATCCCCGATATGGCACCCGCAGCAGAGGCTAGCGTGATGGCCTCGATCCTGTTCACGTTCTCGCCGCCTGCGAGATCAGTTATCGAGGGGAAGATTACAATATCTTTCGCGCCGATGTATCTTCCTGCTGCTCCAGCAATCGTGGTTACGATTAGCTTGGGTACGCCAAATGGAAGGATCTTCATTATGGTAGACGTTAGAGCTAGGCCGACGCTCCCGCCATATCCTATTACCCCGTTTATCTTGCCGTCACACCAAAGGGTTCTGATTATACTTGCCCCTCCAGCCGTCATCACATCGATTGCCTCGCCCTTTTCCATGTCAGCCACAGCATCTATAGATGACCCCCCGGCCTTCGCAACCTGCTCGTTTGTTACGTCCGCGCCTTTAATTGGTTGAGCAGGTTTCCTTAAGCTCACATCTATCAGAATAGGGTTATGCTGAAACTTTTCAATTTCATTTTTCAGATCCTGTGCCTCAGCCTCTTTGGTATCTAAGGTTCCGATTATCGCAATCACCTTTCGCAAATTTTCAGTCTCCTAGCATTCACGAAGCTAATGGCTCATTGACTCTTAGGCGATTGACGCGTAAACGAGCCATATCACTGCACAAAGCAGAACCGACCTGTAATACTTGAAGCTTCCACCTCAATTTCACGGCGTTTCATTAACTTCTATTCATCTTAAGATCATGCGCGTCGCGCTCTGGCAATTAGCAGCATACGGTATCGAATAATCGTTGTTCGTTTCGGTTCGTTAATGCACGTCACTATAGCGGTGTCGAACAACTCGTCGCACATAGCTTAAGAGGGTCGGTCTCGCGCAAAGAAATGCATTCGCTTCAGTGCGATCGCTGCTACCACTCCGATCACTGCAATAATTGATAATGAGGTGAACGCTGCCTCATATGCGTGCGTGCTATCCAAGACGTATCCAAGGATTAGTGGAGAAAATGCTGACGCGCCGAAACTTGTTGCGTTAAACACACCAAACATAGATCCTGCGCGCTTATCTCCCACAGCCCGTGGTACTCCGGCAAAAGTTGGGCCAAAATAAAGCATGGTTGCAAAGCCAATTAACGCAACTAAGACCAATACAGAGATGATAGAGTAACTGTAGCCCAACCATACGGGGAACAATGCGCACATCAACATGGACACTAGGACAATATTGTCTCCACCAATCATTCTCGAACTCAAGCCTCCAGAATATGAAGCTAACATGGTCATAATTCCTACAAGCGATGTGACCAATCCACCGGCGATAGTTGAAAAGTCGAATCGCGATAGCAGGAATTGCGGCGTGAACTGCAGTACTCCAGATGCTACAGATAATCCTGAAAAGTTAACTATGGCAAGGAGAGGCAGAGCCTGCGTGAAACCCTTTGCAGCACTTACCTCCACAGCACGTCCCTCGAGATGCACCGGCCTTGCCGCATTCTTTAGAAAAATCCAGGCCAGGAGTGCAGTAAGCGAGGCGAAAATTCCCGAAAAGAGTGAGCCCATTCTCCAACCGAAGTATTCCACCACGATTGAACCAATAGTATATGTCACAACGAATCCTAACCCTTGCCCTAATCCGAAGATTCCCATGGCCATGTTTCTCTCCTTCGGTGGATACCAGTCAGACAGCAACCTCACGGCAGAGGGTAGTATAAGCCCCCCAGTGAAACCACCCAAACATCTAAGGAGTAGGGCTACCTGAAAAGTGGGCGAGAAGGATAAGAGTAGAGCTGAGATCGCCATTATCGACACCCCGACTGATGCTACCTTTTTTCCTCCGTACTTATCACTGAGGATTCCGGCAGGTATCTGAGCGAGAGCGTACATTATCGAAAACAGGGAAAGAAGGAGTCCGAACTGGGTATTACTCAAGGCAAGTTCGGCTTTTAGGCCTCCGAGTATCGATGTGAACGAGAAGATCATCATCAAGGAGATGAAAGAAGCAGTTAGAGAAAGTAGAATTACTCGTCTATATGACGAGTCCCCGATTCGTTCTTTGCTCGTCATCGAAACCAGTCAGACATCCGTGCTATTACTTGAGCAGGAGTTTAACCGCCATCTCCGGCCATCGAACTTTCGGACTATATCCTAGATTAGTTCGTGCCTTCGATATGTCGTATAACGGTCGCTTACGGTTTGCGCGAAACTCAGATTCCTTTTGGACACGCGCTTCGGGATAGTACAGTTTGGCAAGTTCCAACGAGTCGAGGTCTGTGGGTGTATCAGGAGCCCCAATGTTGAAGATCTCATGCGTGACATTATTCTTTTCCACAGCCAGTATAAACGCGTGTACCACATCGTTCTCGTCGACGTATTCCCACACCCAGTCGCGTTCAGGTTTGTTAGCTGCCGCTGCAGGATTCAGGTAATAGGGTTTGATATCTCTGTCAAATTCCTCTGCCCATCCTGGACTTGCGCCACCGTTAGGGTTTGTGAAGCAGACAGACGCTAGACGCAGACAAATTGTCGCTAATCCGAATCTCATTGTATACATGTAGCAGAGTTGTTCACCAACAAGTTTGCTCACTCCATAAAGATCAGTTGGTTTAGTGGGATGATGTTCATCGACTGGGAAGTATCTTATTTCAATCGGGTCTCTATTCCAAAAGCCGATTCCTAGGGTGCAAATACTGCTTGCAAATACTACTTTCTTGACATGGTTCTGGACGGCGGCATCCAGCACGTGGAAGGTCCCTGTGAAGTTTATGTCCCAGAGCTTCTTGTAGTCTTTCGGCAAGTCGAATGGTATCGCAGCCAGGTGGACGATAACATCGATATCTTTGGTGTTTCGCTTCACGCTCTCCGGATCGAGCAGGCTTCCCATTACGAATTTGCCGATGCCTGTTGACGGTTTAACGACATCTAGAACAGTGACGTCGAAATTTTTCCTTACGAGTTCGACCACAAGTTTTTGTCCTATGCGACCTGACCCGCCGGTCACAAGCACTTTCATGTTTGAATCATTCATTTCCCTAGATCGAGGACCCTGTGATGAATCCGTCCCAGACCGCATGGTGAATCTTATGCGGCTGTCTACAGTCTCCAATCAAGTACAGCTCTTTCACGTCCTTGGCTAAGGCATCATAGATCTCTCTCTGCGGAGCAAGGCCAGCTGCGAGAGCTATCGTGTCTGCTTTGATTGTATTCCTCTGGTAGTTCTTGTCAATCGTAATGACGCCATCGCCGGTTACTTCTTCAACATAAGTATTGAGTAATGTTGTGACTCCACTTTGGTGAAGCATCTCGTGGAGCATCATGTGATTGCTCTCCCACAGATCTGTAGCCAGAGCAGATAGCATTTCAACTACTATCACTTTTTTGCCCAGGCTTGCTAGCCATGCTGCGGTCTCACAACCTTCCGACCCTCCTCCGATAACCACTATAGTCTTACCCGCCTGTTTCTTCCCTGAGAGGAGATCGCCACATGTTGCAACAGTATCTTTTCTTATTCCAATGATGTCAGGCACTCGGTATGCGGATCCTGTTGCGACGACTACGTTTTCAGATCCAGTCTTTCTGATGGATTCGGGAGTTGCTTCAGTATTGAGCTGGACGTCCACTCTGAGTTTCTTCAGCTGCGTTTCATACCATTCGAGCAGTTTCCTTAGATCAGCCTTGAATTCTGGAACGGCGGCCTCTATTAGATGTCCACCTAACCGCGCGCCCTTCTCCAATATTGTCACATGATGTCCTCTAAGGGCTGCGACTCTAGCGCACTCCATTCCAGCAATTCCACCGCCTACCACAAGAATTTGGCGAGGTTGTTCTGCAGGAATTAGCCTTAGCTCTCTTTCTTTAGCGCATGCCGGATTCACGGAACAAGAGAACGGCCGGCCCATCGACTCGGATTGCGATCTGTTCATGCATCCTTCGTGACAACCGATACATGGTCGAATGTCCTCTAGATGTCCGTCTCGAACTTTTCTTGGCCAGTCCGGGTCTGCCAGCAATCCTCTGCCAATGGCAATTATGTCGGCTTTGTTCTCCTCTAGAACTCTCTCCGCTAAGTCGGGAATGTCGAGCTTGCCTACGGCAATGATTGGGATTGATACGATTTTCTTGACCATGGCGATTAGGTCCACCGAGCAACCATGTGGTTGATAGATCGGCGGATGCGGCCAGTACTGACTCTCATAGCAGCCTGCGTCTACGTGTAAACCGTCAAATCCAGCCTTCTGCAGCTTCTTTCCAATCTCAAGGCCTTCCGCAATATCGCGACCGCTTTCCACGTACCCATTTTCGCTGAGTGAACCCTGTTCAGCTGATTTGAGAAAATGCTTGAGCCCATACCGGTAAGTTACCGGGAAGCCTTTTCCGGCTCCTTCCTTGAGAGCCCCAAGTGCCTCTATGGATAGCCTAAGTCGTCCATCCAGGTCACCGCCGTACTTGTCCGTTCTTCTATTCCATAACGCTGTTGTGAACTGATCGAAAAGGTATCCCTGGTGGCCATGTAGTTCCACACCGTCGATTTCTGCGGAGGCGAGAAGCTCGCCTGCTCGTTTGAAACTTTTCCCAAGTTTTTCAGTTTCTTCCGTTGTCAACTCCCTTGTTGACACGTTTGGCCTGTAAAAAGCCGGATTAACAGAAGCAGAGACCGGTTTGAATCCAAATACGTCAATTATCTCAGGAGGAATAAGACGCCCTGTCCCGGCGGTCAGTTGAACGAACACTTTCGCTCCGTAGGCATGTACGTAATCGCTCAGCTCGGACAGGGGACCTAAGCCTTTGAGGTTAACGATTGGATAATATGGTACGGGAGCTGGTTCGACTTCGTTTTCGACCTTGAAGACACCTGTTATTATTAGACCGACTCCTCCCTTAGCCCTTTCGATGTAGTATTCGACCATCCGCTCTGACATTACTCCGCCTCTATAGAGGCCTAAGGGCAACATTGGAGACATTGCGATTCGGTTTTTAATTGCGATCTTCCCTATCTTTGTCGGCTCAAACAACTTTTTGAATTCCAAAGTGTTCTTCCCCTCGGCTTTTACGAGAGGTTTGTATTTAAAATTTAGCGACTGCTCTGCTGCGTTGTTTTTTGGCTTTGAGCTTGTTTGAAGTGATTATTGATAGTCGAATAGTAGCTACAGCTATATATGCCCATGTCGAAATTGAAATTGGTGCGGATCCCTCAAGAATGAGAACACTGAGATTCGTACAACCTCCAAAATATATTGTAAATGCTGAACTAATTGGTTGATGGCGTTTTGGGTGAATCTCTTCTAGTTGTGGAGAACACTTCTGTTTTCTACAGATCTCCGACAGGGCTGATCAAAGCACTGGACGACGTCTCAATCAGTGTTGCCCCTCGTGAATTCATTGCCCTGGTGGGTGAGTCGGGCTGCGGCAAATCGACTCTCGGTCTCTCGATATTACGCTTACTTCCTCCAAATTCCGAAATTCGTGGAAACATATACTTCAGAGGAGTCGACCTCGGACGAATAACTAACAGAGAACTGATCAATCTCAGAGGTACCGGAATCGGCATGATCTTTCAAGAACCGCTGAGCTCACTAGACCCCATGGAGAGGATAAGGGACCAATTTGCCCAGACGATTCAAATATACAACAAGAAGTCTGGAATGGATAAGTCGAAAGCCAACAACGAAGAAATTCTCAAATGGCTTCGACAGGTACGAATCCCTGATCCTGAAAGATCCCTTGATCGATACCCATTTCAACTTAGCGGGGGGATGGCTCAACGCGTTATGATCGCAATGGCGCTTTCGCAAAACCCCTCCATCCTAATAGCGGACGAGCCCACCTCAGCACTTGATGTCACCACACAGGCTCAGATAATTCAACTTATGAAGGACCTAGCGTCCAATACGACCATCATCTTCATAACCCATGATTTGGGCGTCGCGGCGCAAGTTGCAGAGAAAGTTCTCGTAATGTATGCTGGCTGCATCGTTGAGGAAGGGACAGCAAAACAAATCTTCTCGAACCCTTTGCACCCTTACACTCAAGCACTCCTTGGATGCTATCCAAGGAGCAGCAAAGCTACTGGAAAACTTAAGACGATTAACGGCACTGTTCCGAACCTTGCATCAGAATTCAAAGGCTGCAAGTTTGCAGATCGTTGCCCCTATAAGAAAGAGCCCTGTGTTGCCGACAACACACCTATAGTAGAGGTTGAGATGGGACACCGTGTTAGGTGCATCCTATACTGAGAGAGAGATTCTCCTCTCTGTTCAGAAACTTGGCCAAGATATCGTAGTAGAAGGTCGTGCGAAAGGCGTTAAGCGCACGATTACTCCCGTGAAAGAAATTTCATTCGACGTCTACAAAGGAGAGACGCTCGGGATTGTGGGCGAGAGCGGGTCGGGAAAGACAACGCTTCTTAGAGCCCTAGCCTTGATTTCGAAACCATCGGCAGGACATATTCGGCTGGAGAACGAGGTCATATTTGACGGCAGAAATGGGACCAAGAAACTTGCAGGTAAGATACAGATGGTCTTCCAAGATCCCGTTTCGTCACTTAACCCAACAATGAAAGTTAAGAATGCTGTAGCCGAACCACTTATTCCTCTAGGCTTGAGCAAAAGCGAAATTGAAGAAAGGACAGTCGATTCGCTTAGAAGTGTCGGGATGGAGGACTTTCTAGAAAAATATCCGACCCAAATGAGCGGCGGTCAGAAACAAAGAGTAAGCATAGCCAGAGCGGTTGCGCCGAGACCTAAACTGATCCTCTTGGATGAGCCGACCAGCGCTTTAGACGCAGCAGTTCAGGCGCAAGTCTTGAACCTTCTGGTGGAGTTGCAGAAGTCTTACGATCTAACATATGTGTTCGTAACTCACAACATCGCGATTGCGAGATATGTCGCAGACCGTATAGCCGTATTCTATGATGGCCGCATCAGAGAACTGGGTCCCTCGGAAGAAGTTCTCTCAAGACCTCTTCATCCATACACTGCCAGCTTGATGGAAGCTTCACCTCTTCCTGACCCTGACCAGAAGAATCTTCTAACCGCAGACATTAAGGGCGAGCCGCCTAGCCTCTTTGACCCCGTTGCTGGCTGCAGTTTTCATCCGCGATGTAAATTCGCGCAGGATATCTGCAGGGCTGAGCTCCCAGAACTACGCACACTCTTCTTCGGACACTTAGTGTCATGTCACCGAGCAGAAGAACTGAGCAAGCAACAGCCTAAGAACCTGGCTTAACACACCTTAATCCACGCTTCTTCAACGACGAATTTAGCAAACGCTATTCGGGCGCCCCATTCTCAGCGACCTGCGCATATAAGGGACTTAATTTCCGGAACTGAATTTCGTGGACATCGAGCAACATTAGTCTAATCGCGATGATTGGGCTAATCCTGTTACGGATTAGGACCAAAGTGGATCGAACACGAAATAATTACTACACATATCGTAAGTTAGATACCACGATAACACAAAGATACCATTCTCTTAAACATACGCTAAAGAATGGTTGAGAATTGTTGAGCAGAGAACGGAGCGCAGCGGTACTTGACGGAATAGATTGGACATTACATCGTGCACTGTTAAAGGCAGACGGCCTTTCTGACGAAGACCTTGAGTTGCCTCTAATTGCCATAGCAAATTCATGGAATGAAATTGTTCCGGGCCACAAGCATCTGAGAGAAATTTCGGAGGCAGTGAAAGCCGGAGTTTGGCGGGCCGGTGGAGTTCCTCTGGAGTTCAACACTATCGCGGTATGCGACGGCCTAGCCATGATGCATCGGGGCATGAGATACTCGCTTCCCAGTCGGGAAATCATTGCCGCCTCCGTCGAGACTATGATAGAAGCGCATGGGTTCGACGCTATGGTGATGATCTGTTCCTGTGACAAGACTGTGCCTGGAATGTTGCTAGCCTCTGCTAGACTTAACTTACCTTCTATCGTGGTCACGGGCGGCCCAATGCTTGCGGCGTCATACGGCAAACGCACTATCCTACCGATGGAGCCGGACGAGGCACCAGGAGCATTTGCAAGTGGTAAGATTAGTTTCGACGAATTGAAGATCATTGAAGATTACGGGCTTTGTGGAGTTGGGGCTTGCGGAGGAATGTGGACAGCAAATACCATGCAGTGCATGTCGGAGGCTTTGGGTTTGGCGCTCCCCGGTTCGGCTACGGTGCCCGCGGTTCACGCGAGAAAACTACAGTTCGCGAGAAGGAGTGGAGTGCAAATCATGAAGCTATTGAAAGCTGGAATCAAGCCTAATCAGATCTTGACAAAGGCCGCATTCAAAAATGCAATTCGAGTGCTCATGGCGGTGGGAGGTTCGACAAATGCAGTTTTGCACTTGCTGGCGTTAGCCAGTGAGATCGGTGCTAATCTAGAACCTGATGATTTTGATACGCTGAGCCGTACGACGCCTTACCTTTGTGGCCTCGATCCGACGGGTCCATATACTGTACAGGACCTAGACAGAGCGGGGGGCATACCGGCTCTAATGAAGACGATGATCGACTTAGTCGATGTAGATGCAATGACGGTAACCGGAAAGACAGTCGGCGAAAATATTAGCCAAGCGAAAGTCTTGGATGATAACGTAATTCGGCCCTTGACAAACCCGATAAGAACCGAAGGCGGTCTCGCGATTCTGAGAGGAACCCTCGCACCAGACGGAGCCTTTGTCAAACAATCCGCTGTTGACCCCAGCATGTTGCAATTCAAAGGGACGGCGAAAGTTTTTGACTCCGAAGAAGCCGCGAAAGAGGCTGTAATGTCTCAAAAGTTGAAAGCCGGAGATGTCTTAGTCATTAGAGGAGAGGGCCCTAAGGGTGGACCGGGAATGAGGGAGATGCATGGCGTAAGTGCAGCAATCTGCGGCTTGGGATTAGATAAGTTCGTCGCGTTGGTAACGGATGGCAGATTTTCGGGAACAACCCGAGGCCCTTGCATCGGCTATGTATCGCCAGAAGCTGCGGAGGGAGGCCCCATCGCTGTCGTAAGAAATGGAGACCAAATTATCATAGATATTCCGAACCGCAAGTTGGACTTAAACATCACACAAGAGGAGCTAAGAAGCAGATTTGAAAAATGGAAGCCTCCCGAGCGTAGAGTCACCAAAGGCTTTCTCGCAATTTACTCGAGAGCTGTTCAGCCGGCTGTCAAAGGAGGACTGGTTGTCTAACTACTTATCGACATATTCGAAGTTTCTAGTCTACTGGCCGTTTGTCGGTCATCATCGTCTAAGGCAACGCGTTGATGATGGCTAATGATGCCACTGCGACCAAAACAATTTTAGTGCGACTATGACGTGCGCTCAATTGTGATGAACAACGAACTCTCGAGATCGCGTCCTTACTACGATGGAACATCATGAGCCAGACAGAGTGCCCTTAACGGACCATATCTACCGACCCGAGTCTCTTGAGAGAATCCTTGGTGAAAAAGGAGTTAGAGTAACCGAAGCTGACTCGTATGTGCGTGTTCACAGAACGCTTGGACTTGATCTGGTTGCAACGTATATTGATGGTGGAGATGTGAGCTTCACTATTCCAGAAGGCACCTCTACGGAAGTCACTGATGATTGGGGGATTAAGTGGAGGATTATAGACGGCCTACCTTGGTATGTAGATGGATCGCTTAAGACACCTGAGGATTTCGAGAATTTCACCCCTCCCAATCCGCACGATCCTAGGTGGTTTGTGTCTGCAGAAGGCGTTCTGAAGTTAGTTAAGGGTGATATGGCTGTTGCAACCCTCGTGGAAGGACCTTTCACTCGTGCCTGGTATCTAACCGGCCTTCCGACATTCATGAAAGCACTTTACACCTCTCCCAAGAGCCTCAAGATCCTTATCGAAAAAATGACGAAATTCCAGATAGAGCTCGGCAAAGGATACATAGACCGTGGTGTGGACATAATCTGGCTGGACGAAGACCTAGGCGACGTCAAGGGGCCATTGATTCGTCCCGCTCTATTTCGCGAATACATACTTCCCTCTCTAAGGCAAATGGTAGACGCATTCAAAACGAAGGGAGCTAAGATCCTGATTCACAGCGACGGGAACATCATGCCATTTCTAGAAGATTTCATCGCGATTGGAATTGACGGCTTGCACCCTCTTGAACGAACCGCAGGCATGCGCCTGCCGCTAATCAAACAGCAGTACGGAGACAAGTTGACGCTAGTGGGAAACGTCGATGCGAAAACCGTTCTCCAGGACGGCCCACTTGAAGCAATTGAGGCTCAAGTAAAGGAATGCATAAGAGATGCAGCAAAGGGCGGTGGTTACATACTCGCCTCGGATCATTCGATTCACCCAGGGATCCCCGCGAATAATGTTAAGTTCATGTTCGAGGTTGCGCGAAAATACGGAACCTACTAACCACTGATTCCCAGTCGTTCTCGTTCCTTATCAAGGCGCTAATTCAGATAGCTGAATTAATGGCGAGGCGTAAGAATCAGTGTCACGAGGAGCGCGCCCCCAATGAAATCAACCTGCTGTTCGTGAGATGGGGTACTTACCATAACTTCGGGCGGTTGATACCATCGCCAAGTAGTTATCGAGTTTAACGTTTTGACTGATACTGTTACTGGAGCATAGGACATGTCCACCACCAGGTGATGCAGCGTCGATACATTGTTTTGTAGCTTCGGCGGTCTCATGAACGGTTCCCAGCGTTAATGGGTAGGCGATATCTATGTTTCCCCACAGAGAGATCCGATCCCCGAAATCACGCTTTATTCTTGCGATATCCATTCCCGCACTTGCCTGAATCGAATGGAGACCATCGATACCCGAATCTACGATGTCTTCCAGAAGAGGCATTATGTCTCCATCGGAGTGAGCGATTACAAAGCCACCTCTTTTGTGCACTGCGTCAACTACTGATTTCAGCGCCGGTAACCAAATCTCTTTGAAGTGTCTCGGTGACATGAACGGGCCATGGCTGGTTCCCCAATCGCAATCCAAGAAGCATATGTCTATTCCAATTTCTAACTTTACTTTGGCATTCTCTATTGAACGAATGGCATCGTATTCGACTAGCTTCCTAACAATGGTTGGGTGTGTGTAGAGCCAACGTAGTAGATGATTGATCTCCCACGTGTGAAAAGTTCCTAGCTCTCCGATTCCACCAAGAATTGCTACGCTATCGCCTAAAGACTCGATGAGAGATTTCTCTTGGTAGAGATCCGCCTCAGATATGCAATCTTTCGATTGTGAATGAGTGGCGAGGTACTCTTCGACATTTTCTGGAGACGCCGCAATCTGCGGTTCCGGCATCATCAGATTTGTCTCAGGAATATGTCTGAAACGTCTTCCGTCTATCTCCCACCGACTATCCTCTAACGCTCTAACCGACTGAGCGTTGAGCGCAAGGAACGTGTCATATCCCTTGACCATACCGGGGACACCGGAACCAGCGCTTGACTCAGACATCCCTGCCGCGATAACATCGTGCTTGAGTCTGTGATGGAAGAGATCGCAAACGTCTTTGACGATTTGATCTTCGATCTTGCGCCTAGGCACTCCGTCTGAAACGAGCTTCAGGATGAGTGGTTCATTACTATACAACGGTGTGCGGCCTAGAAGGCTCTTACTGATGCGAGGAGCGATTGCAAGTTCGAAAATCGGTAACAGGTCGGGTTCTTCGAAGTGAAGCGCCGCAAGAGTTCTCTCCCTCGGTTTCACTTTTCCCTCCACCCGCCCGGCTAGCCCTCAAACACTAGATCTGCACGCTCATTGCCGAGAAAATCAGCCGAAGGTTCAGTTAAGTTCTTGAGCCCACTGAGAACAGATTTTGGAACCCTTCATGGCGTCAGTTACTGCGGCATCCGCTCCAATTTCGGCGGCGAACCTCTCGGTAATTCCTGCTCCTCCGAGTATCACTTTGACCTTGCCGCGAAGCCCATCTTTTTTCAACAGCTCTATTACGTCACGCATAGCAGGCTGAGTGGTTGACATTAAAGCCGACATTCCGACAAACCTAGCACATGTTTCTTTGAGCCGCTCTTTGAATACGTCAGGGGCTACATCCACACCCAAATCTACGACATTGAAGCCCGCCGACTTCGCGAACATCACGAAAAGGTTCTTTCCCAGGTCGTGGATGTCGCCCTTCACGGTCCCAACTAGGATCGTTTCTTTCGGCGAGTTGCTGGTGGGGGTTAAATGCGGACCGACGATTTCGATCGCTTGCCTCATAATCTCTCCGGCGAAGACGAGTTCAGTCAGGAAGTATTCGCCTTCTTCGTATTTCTCGCCGACTTGCCGCACACCCCGGTTCAGTGAATCGAGAATATCATTCGGCGATAAACCCAATTTCAACATGGCTTTTGTGGTTTCAATGACAGAATGAATATCCAGCCTTTCAACTGCACTTGCAAGATCTTGGGGAAGAGAATTTGCCATGTGCACCGTCGCGGATGGTTCAACGCGTTTCTTTAAGCGTTGGGGCCTAAAGCCATCAATAACATCCAACTAACGAGACAATCAGTGTGCTACCGCTAGATTTGAAAACGCAACTTCGAGATACGCGTGCGAATTCGGAAGTATAGACTATTGTAAATAGACTATTCACGTAAAGGCCATTTTACTACAGTATTTGGATTACTTAGTCGAGTCTTAAATGGAACATCTCTGCCGCAAGCGCTGGATGTGTCCTTGGCGCAGAAAAGCGTCTTTATCCGAGATGCAACTGGTCTAGTGCGATCAGTTGGAACCTTCGACGCGTTTAACATTTCATTCTCTTTCGTCAACATTTTGAGTTCTCTTTGGGTCTACAGTTGGACACCGGTTGGCTATCCGAGGGCCAATACGGCCCTGGCGATCCTTATGATCGGCCCTGTGGTCATGTTGGTTGCCGTAATCTACGCTGTAATGTCCAACCTCATTCCAAGATCAGGAGGGGATTACGTGTGGGTCAGCCGAATAGTGCACCCCGCTATTGGGTTTATGCAGAATTTTTACATGAATTTTGCTTTCATTTATTGGCTGGCGCTGGTCATTAGCTGGGTTCCTAACTGGTATCTGTCCGTCTTGTTCTCATGGTTGGGAGTCGCAACTAATAATCCAACAATGGCAACTTGGGCAGCCAATATGTCCGCTCCGATGTGGACCTTCATTATTGGCAGTCTCTTCATTCCCTACATTTTCGTGATACTCATGGGTGGAATGAAGACGTTGGCCCTTGCCCAGAGGGTTCTATTCGTGATAGCAAACTTTGGAATGATCGCGCTTTTTGTAGTTATGTTCACCACACCAACCAGCACTTTCATCAGCAATTTCAACCACTACATGCAAGCGTCCGGCTCCACTACAACATATAACAGCGTCATTTACACGGCCCAAACCGCAGGGTATTCTCCTGGGTGGGGAATCATTCCCACCATAATTGCTCTTCCCTATGCCTTCTCGATGTACGGTGGATACAACTGGTCGTCGTACATTGCGGGTGAAGTGAAAAATGCTAAAACCAAGATGTCAAGGACGATCCTTCCCACTGGTCTACTTTCCATCATATGCTTCACACTGATGGGATTCGGAATATTTCACTTAGCAGGTTTCGATTTTTACAATGGAATACAATACATCTACTACAATTCACCCGCCGCATATCCGAAAGCGCTCATCCTGCCTCCGCTCATCAACTACTTCGTAACATTCGCAACGAATAATTTCTGGATAATATTGGCTATCCTAGTAGCCTACGTCTTCAACGGAATCTGGATGATTGGCGCCTTGCCGGCGTTTATCTCAAGATGTTGGTTCGCTTGGGCTTTTGATCGGATAGTCCCGACAAAGCTCGCGGAGGTGAGTTCGCGGTTTAAGGTTCCGACGTACGTAGTAATCTTGGAAGGCTTGTTTACTTGGATTGCTCTGTACCTTTTGGTTTTCACGCAGTTCTTTGCGTACCAAGCGAACGTGATTGTTGGCTGGATGGTTTGTTACGCGATAGTTGCACTCTCAGTTGCAGTTCTTCCCTGGAGAAAACGCGACCTGTTCGAATCCGTTGCACCTGTCTATAAGAGGCGATTCCTAGGAGTTCCTCTCTTAAGCATACTTAGCGGAATCATGTTCGCTTTCTTTGTCTTCATGACGTACGCCGCGTCAGTGAACTCTGCTTTGGGAGGACCCATGACTTGGGCTTCGGTTGGCATCGGAATATTTGGAATGTTCATAATCGGACTCGCAATTTACGCAGCATCGTACCTATACCACAAGCGAATAGGCATAGACATCGGCATGGCATTCAAAGAAATACCACCTGAATGAATCCATTTTGAGAGAAGAACCGCAAGAGTGAGCGCATTATCGACTCGTGCTTCGCAGAGATATCTTTAGTGTAGCTCGATTACGGCGCCAAGAAGCTCCTCGGTGTCCATGTACGCCCATCTGTTCTTCTTGTCGATTTGCAACACCTTGATGCCGCGTTCTTCCCATTCCTTCACGTGCTCTTCTAGGGTTT
>Ga0187784_10000518_pt1 | contig 28260 bp, 29 predicted proteins | sample 1015_SJ02_MP15_2_FD_132964 | JGI IMG/M metagenome (GOLD analysis project Ga0187784, IMG submission 132964) | Tropical peat soil microbial communities from peatlands in Department of Meta, Colombia - 1015_SJ02_MP15_20_MG | ecosystem: Environmental > Terrestrial > Soil > Wetlands > Peat | place... | reverse complement strand
GGCCGCATCGGCAACACCGGCTGGAGCACGGGTCCACACCTGTTCTTCGAAGTGCGCCGAAACGGAGTCGCCATCGACCCGGCGCGGTACTTGAAGTAGCGCACGTCGCCGAGCGCTCAGAGTTCGCGGTGCAGCGGTTGCAGCGGTGCAGGAGTTTGCGCCGTCGGCGACATCCGTGTTATAATTCGTAAGTTGCAACGACACGATACCTTACCTTCGCGACGGTACCCGAGGTGGCATTGCCAATGAAGAAGGGCATTCATCCGCAGTATCACCAGACCACGGTGACGTGCGCGTGCGGCGAAACGTTCACCACCGGTTCGACGCGGGCGAACATCCGGGTCGAGATCTGCTCAAAGTGTCATCCGTTCTACACCGGGCAGCGCAAGTTCGTCGACTCCGAGGGACGCGTGCAGAAGTTCGCCAAGAAGTACGGCCTGCAGATCTAACTCCCCGAGTTCGTGGCGCCGCAGTTGTAGAATCAACCTCTGGGCCCCGGCCTGTGCCCACCGCGTGAGCCAAACCGCCGCGGGCCAGTGCGCGCTGTGGCCCAGCGGCCCAATGCTATAATTGAAACGCTCAAGGAGGCGGCCGCGGTGCGTCCAGAGTTGCTCAACAAGCTCGCGACAATCGAGACACGCTACGACGAACTCACCCGGCAACTTGCAGACCCCGCCGTGCTCGGCGACCCGGTGCGGTATCAGCAGGTCGCCCGCGAGCATGCGGCGCTCGGTGAGGTGGTTGGCGCGTATAACGAGTACCGCCGCGTCGTGCGGGAGGCCCGCGAGGCTGCGGACCTGGCTCGCGCCGAGGACGACGCGGAACTGCGGGCGCTCGCGGGGGCGGAGCGCGACGCACTCGAAGAGCGGCGGGGCTCGCTCGAGCGTGAGATCGAGACGCTGCTGGTCCCGCAGGACCCCCGTGATTCACGGAACGTGATTATCGAGATCCGGGCCGGGACGGGAGGCGACGAGGCGGCGTTGTTCGCCGGCGACCTGTTCCGCATGTACGCCCGCTACGCGGAGCGCCACGGGTGGAGCTCGGAAGTGCTGTCGGGGAACCCCACCGGTCTCGGTGGCTTCAAGGAGGTCATCGCCGCGGTGCAGGGGCGGGGGGCGTACAGCCGTCTGAAGTACGAGAGCGGCGTCCATCGCGTTCAGCGCGTTCCCGTGACCGAGGCCAGCGGCCGGATTCACACGTCGACGGCGACCGTCGCGGTGCTCCCCGAGGCGGAGGAGGTGGACGTGGTCGTCCGTCCCGAGGAACTGCAGATCGACACCTACCGCGCCGGCGGCGCCGGCGGCCAGAACGTCAACAAGGTGGAGACGGCGGTCCGGATCACGCACCTGCCGACGGGGATCGTCATCGCCTGTCAGGACGAGCGATCGCAGCACCAAAACCGAGAGAAGGCGATGCGGATTCTGCGCGCGCACCTGCTCGAGCGAGCGGTCGAACAGCAGAAGTCCGAGATCGACGCGACGCGACGTCGTCAGGTGGGCACCGGCGAGCGCAGCGAGAAGATCCGGACCTACAACTTTCCTCAAGACCGTGTGACCGATCACCGGATCGGCAAGACCGTTCACGATCTCCCCAGCGTGTTGGACGGCGATCTCGACGGCCTCATCGAGCCTCTGGCGGCTTCCGAGCGGCTGGAAAGCCTCACGTCCGCGGGCGCGTGAACAGCAGGGCGTATCGGCGTTGTTCCGGCGCTCCGCCTGGACTCGCCGACGCGTCGACGCGCCGCGCTGCGCTGGCGTGCGGCGAAGCGCGGTTGCGTGCGGCGGGCGTCGCGGGGGATGAGGCGTGTCTTGAGGCCGAGGTGCTCCTGCGGCATGCCGCCGGCCTGAGCCGTGAGGAGCTGCTCGTCCGTCCGCATGGCGTTCTGCAGCAGGACACCGCTCGCGAATATGCTGCGCTCATCGCCCGGCGAGCCGCCGGATGGCCCACGGCATATCTTGTCGGCCATCGCGAGTTCTTTGGGATCGACCTGTTGGTGGACGAGCGCGTGCTGATTCCTCGGCCCGAGACCGAGCGTCTCGTCGAGGTCGTGTGCGATGCGCTGCGGACACGTCCGGCACCCGTCGCCGCCGACATCGGGACGGGGAGTGGCGCGATCGCGATCGCGTTGGCGCGCCTTCTTCCAGCCCTGCGCGTCATCGGTACCGACGTGGCTGCCGGGTGCCTCGAGGTGGCTCACAGGAACGCCGTGCGCGCCGGAGTCGAGGGGCGCATCGTGTGGACGGAGGGCGCGGGTACCACGCCGCTCGAGGGCCGCGCGTCTATGAGGTGCGTGGACGCGATCGTCTCGAACCCGCCCTACATCCCCACGGCGCAGCTCGCCGGACTGCCCGTGGAGATCCGCGCGCACGAGCCCGTAACGGCGATCGATGGAGGCCCGGACGGCCTCACTGTCCACCGCCAGATTGTGGCCGGCGCGGTGCGCTGCCTGAGTCCCGGAGGGATCCTCGCGCTCGAGGTGAGCGCGGTCGACGATCAGGCGCGGGCCGTTTGTGCCCTGATCGAGGAAACGGGAGGGTACGAGACGCCATCGATCGTACCCGATTACGCGGGGGCAGACCGCGTCGTGCTGGCGAGACGGGGCGGGCGGGATGCGGATTTTCGGGGTTGATCCGGGCAGCACGGATGTTCCGCGGGCCGCCGTGAAGGCGTTGCTCGAGGGCAGGCTCGTCGCGTTCCCAACGGACACGTACTACGCGCTCGGCGCGGTCGCGACGAACGTGGAGGCGGTGGCCCGCGTATTCGCCGCGAAGGGGCGGTCCGCCGTAGATCCGCTCCCCGTCCTCGTGGCGGACCGCGACCAGTGGCGTGCGGCCACCGACATGCTACCCTCTGCCGCGCTCCGTCTCGCCGACCGGTTCTGGCCGGGTCCGCTGACCATCGTTTCCCGCCGCGCCCCGTACCTGCCGCCGGTCCTCACCGCAGGCGGCGGGACGATCGGCGTCAGGCAGCCGCGTGCGCCGCTGGCGATCGCGTTGTGTCACACCATCGGAGCGCCGCTGGTGGGCACGAGCGCCAACACGCACGGCCGGCCGGCACCCGTGACGGCGGTCGAGGTCGCGTTGGACCTCGGCGAGGCTGTGGACGTGATTCTGGACGGCGGCGAGTGCCCTGTTGCGCGTCCCTCCACGGTGGTGGACGTGACGCAGACGCCGCCCGCGGTCGTGCGCGCCGGGGCGATTGGCGCAGATGTCCTGCGAGAATTCTTCGGGGACCTCCGTGCCGCCGGCGCGTGATCATGCGTGGACCGTCCTATGCGAGCCCACCTGCCTGCGTCAAGACGGCCACCGGCATACGTCATCCATCGCCATCATGGCGAACGTATGTTTGCTATGAACTTGCCGGCTTCACTCAAACCAAGTGGTGTACAATTTCGTCTGGCGCCAGCGGACAGGCCCGGGCTATGCACCAGTTGGTGGTCTGGGAGGGTCTTTCCGTGAGGCCGACGGTGAGGCGGGTTAGTGGCAGCTGTTGCACACTGCTAGAGGACCGCTAAAGGAGGAAGCGTTGTGGAGGATCTCCGGCGTACCGACCCTGAGATAGCCGACGCGATCGACCAGGATGTCGAGCGTCAGCGATTCTATGTGAATCTTATCGCGTCCGAGAACTACGCGAGCCGCGCGGTGCTCGATGCTCTCGGGAGCGTGATGACCAACAAGTACGCGGAGGGGTATCCGGGCAAGCGCTACTACGGCGGCTGCGAGTTCGTCGACGTCGCGGAGCGCCTCGCCATCGAGCGGGCCCGGACCCTGTTTGGAGCGGACCACGCCAACGTTCAGCCTCATGCGGGGGCGCAGGCCAACATGGCTGCGTACTTCGCGTTGATCAAACCCGGCGATCCCATCCTGGCAATGAACCTGGCGCACGGCGGCCACCTCACGCACGGGAGCCCGGTCAACTTTTCCGGCCAACTCTATCGCGTGATCCCGTATGGCGTTCGCCAAGACACGGAACGAATCGACTACGATGAGCTCGCACGGCTGGCTCGCGAGCACCGGCCGCGGGTCATCGTGTCGGGCGCCACGGCGTACACGCGGACGTTCGACTTTCCGCTCATCCGCACCATCTGTGACGAGGTGGGTGCGTTCATGATGGTGGACATGGCGCATTTTGCCGGGCTGGTGGCCGGCAAGGCGCACCCCGATCCGGTGCCATACGCCGATGTCGTGACGTCGACGACGCACAAGACGCTGCGGGGCCCGCGAGGCGGGATGATCCTCTGCCACAGCCAGCATGCCCAGGCGATCGACAGGGCGGTGTTCCCGGGGATCCAGGGCGGTCCGCTCATGCACTGCATCGCCGCGAAGGCGGTCTGTTTCAAGGAGGCGTCCGGCCCGCAGTTTCGGGCGTACGCCGCGCGGATTGTCGAGAACGCGCGCGTTCTCGCCGAAGAGATGGTGCGGCGCGGCTATCACGTCGTTTCAGGGGGCACCGATAATCACTTGGTGCTCGTCGACGTGCGCAGCCGCTCGCTCACCGGCCGGAAGGCAGAGCAACTGCTGGGCGGGGCGCACATCGTGGTCAACAAGAACATGATCCCCTTCGATCCGCAGAAGCCCATGACGACCAGCGGCATCCGGATCGGCACGCCGGCGGTGACGACGCGCGGCATGGGGACGCGGGAGGTGCGCACGATCGGCGCGTGGATAGACGCCGTGCTCTGCGCGCCCGAAGATTCCGCAGTGGCGGCGCGCGTGCGCGACGAGGTGCGGAATCTGTGCGCGTCGTTCCCGATCTATCCCGAACCGGTGGAGGTGACGGGGTAGCGGGGATCGCCGCCGCCCCACGCGAAATTGCCGCTCAGTGCCCGATCGATGCCGGGGGGTGACTGTATGGGGCGGGTGCGGGTGTTCGATCATCCGCTGATCCAGCACAAGCTGACCATTCTGCGGGACGCGGGGACCGGTCACAAAGAGTTTCGCGAACTCGTCGAGGAGATCGCGATGCTCATGGCGTTCGAGGCCACGAGCGACCTACCGGTTCAACCGGTCGACGTCCTGACGCCGGTTGGGATGGCCCACGGTGCAACAATCGCCGGTCAGGAAGTTGCGGTCGTACCGATTTTGCGCGCAGGGCTCGCGATGGAGGCGGGGGTGTTGCGGCTGATGCCCACGGCCCGCGTGGGGCATATTGGCATCTACCGGGACCCTGCAACCCTGGATCCCCACACGTACTACTGCAAACTGCCGCCGGACGTCGGATCCCGCCAAGTGCTGGTCGTGGATCCAATGCTGGCGACCGGCGGCTCGGCCGTGGAGTCGATCCGGCTGCTCCGGGAGCACGGGGCCCGGACGATCCGGCTGATGGTGTTGATCGCCGCACCGGAGGGTATCGAGCGTGTGCACGCGGCCTACCCGGACGTATCGATCTACACCGCTGCGGTGGACGACCACCTGAACGATCACGGGTACATCATCCCCGGTCTCGGCGACGCCGGCGACCGGCTCTACGGCACGCGTTGACAGGTGTGTCCATGGGCCGTCCTTCGTGGGACGAGTACTTCATGAGCCTCGCCCGGCTTGCCTCGACGCGCTCGACGTGCCTGCGGCGGCGCGTCGGCGCGGTGATCGTCAAGGACCGCATGGTGTTGAGCACGGGATACAACGATACGCCGCGCGGGATGAAGAACTGCGGCGACGGCGGGTGCGATCGGTGCCGTTCAGATGCGGCGTCGGGGACGGCGCTCGACACATGTCTGTGCCTGCACGCAGAGCAGAACGCGATCATCCAGGCCGCCTATCACGGCGTCGGGATTGCCGGCGGTACGATCTACTCCACCCATCAGCCGTGTCTCACGTGCGCGAAGATGATCGTAAACGCCGGCATCACGCGCATTGTGTACCAGGAGCCGTACCCCGATGCGCTTGCCGAACGTATGCTCGGCGAGGCCGCGGTCGATCTGGTTCGCTTTGTGGGTACACAGAGGCGGTCCGCTGATTGAGAACGTCGCCCTAGGCACTGGCCGAGAGGCGGGGTTAACGAGCTCGATACATTCCATCCGCCGGTTCCTGGGGGCAGATCTGCGGTCGAGCGAGCCGTTGTCTGCCCTCTCAGGGGGTGCTATAATTGGCCGTCGTGGGAACGCCCGCACATTCGACCGTATGTTCGAACGCGTCGTACCGGGGCGGCGGCCAGACATCGGGAGGGCTCGGACATGGAACGGATAAGCCTCGGCGCGGTGGCGCGCTCGGCGATTGGAAAGAATGCGATCAAGAAGATCAGGCGGGACGGATTCGTGCCCGCGATTCTCTACGGGCGAGGGCGTGAAGCGCTGCCGCTGTCGCTTGGGCGCAAGGACCTGCTCGGTGCGCTTGCGAAGGGGCGGAACGTCCTGATCGATCTACGAATCACCCGCAACGGCGACGAACTGTCGGACATCGTGATGATCACCGAGGTTCAACAGGACTACCTGCGCCGGGAGATCCTGCACGTGGATCTGCATCAGATCAGCATGACCGAAACGCTGGAGGTCGACGTGCCGGTCACGTTGGTCGGGACCCCGGAGGGCGTGGCCGCGGGCGGCGGTATTCTCGAGGCTCACCTGCGGGAGATCACCGTCCGCTGTCTGCCAACGCAGATCCCCGATCGGATCACAGTCAATGTCACTTCGCTCGCCGTCGGCGATTCGCTTCACGTCCGTGACATTCAGGTGGCGGAAGGGATCGAAGTGTTGACGCCGCCCGAGGGAGTGCTCGCAGCGGTCGTGGCGCCGAAGGAGGAAGCCGAGGCGCCTGTGGCGGTCGAGGGTGAAGTCCCGGCTCAGCCTGAGCTGGTCGGCCGGGTCGCCCCGGCGGAGGGCGAGGCGGTCGCCCCGGCCGAGGCCAAGCCTGCCAAGGCCGAGAAGAAGGAGCAGTAGCCACTGCCGGAGAGTCGTGACCGTGTTCATGCGGCACCGCCGTAGCCAGGGCGCGTCCTCGCCCTTCGCGCTTGTGACATGCTCCTCGTGGTAGGTCTCGGCAATCCCGGCCGCCGCTACCGGGGCACGCGTCACAATCTCGGACGCGCCGTCGTGGAGCGGCTGGCGACCGATTTCGACGTTCGTCTCGATGACGACGGCTGGGCCAGAACCGGACGCGCGCGCGTCGGCGATGCTACGATGATCCTGGCGATTCCCGAGACCTTCATGAACGAGAGCGGCGTCGCGGTGCGCGACCTGTTGCGCCAGCGCCGCCGGCGTCCCGCCGACCTGCTCGTCGTGCACGACGACCTCGACCTGCCCCCCGGGCGTCTCCGGCTTCGTCCCGGCGACGGCACCGGCGGCCACAACGGTCTTCGGTCGATCATCGATCAGATAGGCACCGGAGCGTTCCCGCGACTGCGGATCGGCATCGGCCGGCCTCCGGCGGGCGTCGATCCCGTGGACTTCGTACTTGAACGGGTTGCGCGCGATGAGAGCTTTCAGGTGGACGAGGCAATCGCGCGTGCCGCCGAGGCGGTGGCCACGGTCGCCCGCGAGGGGCTCGAAGCCGCAATGAACCGGTTCAACCGGCGCGCGACGCCTCCGGCTGCTGTGCCCACTCCGTGATGCCGCGGTCGCGTTCGACGGCGTGTACGTCCCCATGAGCGAGGGGCCCCGTGGCTGACGTGGCGGCTGTACCGCCGCTTACAGGCGGTGTCAGCGCGGAGCCGCACCTGCGCCGAGACGTCTCGGTGTGGGGCTCATTCATGTGGGGGTTCGCCGATGTCGGCGCCGATATCTACGCGGCGCTCGGCATCGTCATCGCCGCGACGATGGGGGCGGCGCCGCTCGCGTTCGGCGCAGCCGGGCTCGTCTACGTGATGGTCGGGCTCGCGTACACCGAGCTCGCATCGGCGTACCCGATGGCCGGCGGCGGGCAGTACTTCGTCAGCCGAGGCCTCGGCGATCTCGCGGGCTTCATCGCCGGATCGGCGTTGCTGCTCGACTACACGATCGACATCGCGTTGTTCGCGGTGTTCTCCGCCGGATACCTGAACTTCTTCTTCCCTGCGATCCGCGACTTCAAGATGGCCCTCGGGCCGTTCGTCAACATCAACCCGCTGTGGGCCGGCGAGACGACGATCCTGATCGTCTTCCTCGCATGGGTGAACGTCATCGGCGTCCGCGAGTCATCGCTGCTCAACGAGGTGCTCGGAGTGTTCGGCCTCGTCGTAGAGGCGGGGCTGATCATCATCGGCCTGATCTTCGCCTGGCGGCCGGAGCTCCTCGTCCAACAGTGGGTGCACCAGTTCCCGACGCTCCCGCAATTCATGTACGGCTCGTCACTCGCGATCATCTCCTATGTGGGTCTGGAATCGATCTCGCAGGCCGCCCAGGAAACGCGGCGGCCCGCGACGGTGATCCCGCGCACGTCGATTGGGCTGATCGGCAGCGTGTTCCTGTTCGCCGTGTTCTTCTCGGTCACGGCGCTGGGTGTTCTGCCGTGGCAGGCCTATGCGAGGGACGTCGGCGACTCGGTGGCGTTGTTTGGCAGCCGGCTGCCGTTTGTGGGTGCGTTCGCCGGGCCGCTCGCTGCGATCCTCGGTGCCGTCGTCCTGCTCATCTCCGCGAACGCCGGCGTGATGGGCTCGAGTCGGCTTGCGTTCTCGATGAGCCGCCTCAGCCTGGCCTCGCCCTGGCTGCGCGCCGTGCACCCGCGTTTCCGGACCCCGGTGCGCACGATCCTGCTCTTTTCGGGCTTGGGCCTCCTGGAGGCGCTGCTCGCGTTCCTGACGCCCAGCGCCGTCGACGCGCTCGCGAATATGTATGCGTTCGGCGCGACGCTCGGGTACACGCTCGTGTTCATCGCGCTGATCGCCCTGCGGTTCCGCGACCCCTACACGCCCCGGCCGTACCGGGTGCCGTTCAACATTCCTTGGCAGCGCGGCGGCGTCACGCTCATGATTCCGCTTCTCGGGTTCCTCGGCCTCCTCGGCGTGGTGTTCACGCTGACCGAGGTCGTCCTCACGCACGCGATCGGCCGGATCGCCGGCCCCGCATGGGTGCTCGTCTGCATGGCCTACTACTTCTGGTACCGGCGGCGTCAGCGCCTGCCCCTAACCGGGAGTATCGCTCACCACTGGGAACAGCAGCAGCGGGCGATCCTCAAGGACGCCGAAGAGCACAATTTGCTCGAGGAGTACGAGTTCGCCCTCGCCCAGCGCGACCGCCAGCTCGCGAAGGGGCAGTCCCGTGCGTGAGGCGCCACGCTTCACCTGGACGGACGGTTACCGGACGGTCACAAGCGTCCTCATGGTCGTGCTGGGGGGAGTGATCCTGGCGCGTACACTGTCGTTCGGCGTGCACCTGATCGCGGTGCTCGTGGGGGGATGTTTCGTGGCGCTCGGCGTCTACCGACTGTCGTTCGTCGTCGCGTATTTGCGACGCCGTCGGAGTGCCGCGTGACCGGGCCGTTGCAGGTGAGCGTCCTTGGCACCCTCCTCGCGGCGGGGTTCGCGGCCGCGCTCGCCGGGCTGCTGCTGTGGATGCTCCGGGTCCCCCGCCCGATCTCGGCGGAAGTTGCGCGTGCGGTCCAATCCGTCGGAGCGCTGCGCGTCATCCTCGTCCCGATCCTCGAGGCATACTACTCCGAGCGTGCAGTGGAGCTAGCGAGCCGGCTGGGCCAGCTTCAAAAGGCGGCGATCCGGCTGAGCTACATCATCGAAGTGCCGCGTACGCTGTCGCTCGGCGTATCGCTGCCGGACGTGGAGCAGCAGGCGGCCGAGGCGCTGGAGCGCGCGAAGCAGATCGTCCAGATGCACGACCTCAAGGTCGACGCCGAGGTCGTCCGCGCTCGCGAGGCCGGCGAGGGGGTCGCTCGAGCCGCCCGGGACAACGAAGTCGATCTCATCGTGATGGGCATCTCGCCGGGGCTCGGGTTGCTGGAGGGCTCGACGGCGCGCGCCGCGGAGTCATTGCTCCGGCAGGCTCCGTGCGAGGTCATCATCGACCGTCTCGCGGAGACCAGCATCGGGGCGAGTGCGGTCCCGTCTGGGCAGGAACCCGCCGGGGAAGCGCCGCAAGGGCGGCAGGAAGCGCCTTCACGGCCGGTGTAACCCAAAGAGGCGGGGACGAAGCCGAAGGGAGCGTCTGGAATGCACGTCGTTGTGCTTGGATGCGGACGGGTCGGGGCGACCTTGGCGATGGCGCTCGAGGCCGAGGGGCACTCGGTCGCCGTGATCGACCGGAACCGCGAAGCGTTTCGCCGCCTCTCCCGCGGATTCAAAGGCAAGATGGTGCTTGGGATCGGCATCGACGAGGACGTGCTCCGTAAGGCAGGGATCGAGCGGGCCAGTGGCTTCGCCGCCACGACGAACGGGGACAACACCAACATCATGTCCGCGCAGATCGTCAAGACGCGGTTCAGGGTGCCGCGGGTGATTGCCCGGATCTATGACCCGCTGCGAGCCGACGCGTACCGGGAGCTCGGAATCGACACGATGAGCTCGACGCTCATCGGTGCGGGTGTGTGCCGGGACTACCTTCTTGATCGGCCGTACCACACGGTCGAGGAGTACCAGGCGGTTCGGGACGCGCCCCAGGGCCGGAACGTCATGCCGGAAAGGGGCCGGTGAGGAAGATGTACGTGATCGTGGCGGGGGGAGGCAAGGTCGGGTACTACCTGACCGGGGCGCTTCGCGCTGGGGGGCACGAGGTCACCCTGATCGAGAAGGCGCGACAGCGCTACGATCTCCTGCAGGAGGCGTTCGGCGAGAGTGTCGTGCTGGGGGACGCCTGTGAAGTGACCACCCTGGACCAGGCCGGGGCCGCGCGGGCAGATCTCGTCGCCGCGGTTACGGGCGACGACGAGGACAACCTGGTGATCTGCCAGATGGCGAAGCGGAAGTTCAAGGTGCGCCGCGTCATCGCCCGGATCAACAATCCCAAGAACGAAGTGACGTTCCAACTCCTCGGAATCGACGAGACCGTGAGTTCGACGAAGCTGATCTACAGCTTGATCGAGCAGGAAGTCGAGGTCGCCGATGTCATTCCCTTGACCGCCCTGCGAAAGGGGAATCTCGAGCTGGTGGAAGTCGCCCTGACCGTGGATTCCCCGACTGTGGGCAGGCGCGTGCGGGATATCGCGCTGCCGCCGAATTGCGTCCTCGCGATCGTGGTTCGCGGGGAGAGCGCGGAGGTCGTCGCCGGCGACACGCTGTTCGAGGCCGGCGACATCATCGTCGCGATCACCCCGGCCGCGTGTGTCCAGGCCTTCAGGGAGGCGCTCCTCGGGCGGGGCGTCCCGACCAGCTGACCGGGTCACGTGGAACTTTCTCGCCCCCGGGTGCGCTATGTAAGGCAGGCGGCGCGCAGGGGGGCGGTAGATGGCTGACGCGGTATCCGTGTTGCCGGGCCTGACAGAGGAAACGGCGGTGACGTCCGGACCGGCCGAGCGAAGCGGCGCCCACCGCCTCGCTGCGTTCGAGGGGCTGTTGCAACGCCATTTGCGCGGCATTCGTCGAGTCGCATACCGGCTGGCGGGGAACGTCGACGACGCGGAGGATCTTCTTCAAGAGGCGCTCGTCGAGGCATTTCGCGCGTTCGATCGTTACCAGCCCGGGACCTACTTCGATCGTTGGGTCTATCGGATCATGACCCGAACCCATATCGATTGGGTGAGGCGGCGGGGACGGCGCCCGGAGACGTCGCTGGATGCGCCGGTCGGACCGAGCGGCGACACGCTCGTATCCCTGATCGGCGACACACGCGGCGATCCGCAGCATCTCACCGACATCGCCGACCTGGACGGACCGATCCAGGCCGCGCTCGACCGGCTGCCGGCGGAGTTCAAGACCGCCGTCGTGCTTGCGGACGTGGAAGGGCTATCGTATGATGAAATCGCGGCGGCAGTAGGCTGTCCGGTCGGGACGGTGCGTTCACGGTTGCATCGCGCGCGGGAGACGCTCCGGCGGGCGCTGCAGCCTTATCTTATGAGAGGGAGTTGGAAGTGAGCAGGCACGTCACCGATCGTCTCTCCGCATATCTCGACGGTGCGCTCGGGGCCTCTGCTCTCGAGCAGGTGGAGGCCCATCTCGAGGTGTGCGGGAGCTGCAGCCGTGCCTACCAGGAACTGCAGGCGCTGCAGCGGATGCTCCGTGGATTGCCGGAGCCGCCGCTGTCGCAGGGGTTTGCGGACCGGCTGCATTGGCGGTTGCAGCGCGAGGCCGCCCATCCGACCCGCCGAGGGGCGCTCAGGTGGTTCCAGGTCCGGCCGCCGTTTCGGGTGGCCCTCGCGTGTGCCACGATGCTGCTGATTCTGGGGCTGCCAGCTACGTGGATGGCTGATCGGCTCGTGCCGCCGGAGACGCCTCTGGACACGGACGCATACATCCGCGAGTACCTCGTGTTCTCCCTTGATCAGCCGCTTGTGGACGAGGCGTCGCCTGCATTCGTAATCTCGGATTCTTTCGCCCCGGAGTCGCCTCGTCGGTAGCATGATGCCGATGATCCGCCGCCGCATCGCCGCTCTGGCGGTCGGTGTGGCCGGGTGGAGCCTGCTTGCCGCTACGCTTTCGCCTCCCGCGGTGACGCAGCCCGCTGGGCCTCCGAGCCCGGCCGACAGCACCGCCCTCGCATGGCTGCGCGCGGCGGCGACGGCCCCGGCAAGAGTGAGCTACGAGGGGACGCGCACCTCGACGTTGTGGGCCGGTCGCGTGCAGGCGTTCCAGGTGCGCGTGTACCATCAGGCGCCCGACCTCACGCGGCTCGAGTACCTTGCGGTGGGCGATCAGCCCGCCCGGATCGTGGTCATAGCCGGGTCCTCACAGACAACGTACACTCCCGCGACGAACAAGATGATCCGCGCCCCGGCGGTCCGCACCGACGAGGAGGCGCTGACCCGCCAGATCTTGCCGCAGATCGCAGAGAATTACACCGTGCGGTTTGCCGGGACCCAACGGGTCGCCGGCCGCGCCGTCCAAGTGATCGACGTGCAGGGCAAGTTTCCGGGACGGCCGCGCCTCAGGCTCTGGGTGGACACCCAGACGCGTCTTATCCTGAGATTCGAGCGGTACAGCCCCACCGGGGCGCTCCGGCAGGAGTCGACATTCATCGAGCTGCGACTCAATCCCACGTTCCCTCCGGGCCTGTTCGTGCTCGCCGCGCCGCCGGGCGTCCAGATCACGACACGCCGGCCTGCCCCGGAACTGACCATCGAAGGGATCGCGTCGAGAGTCGGGTTTACCCCGCCGCTTCCGGCGTATCTGCCCGCCGGGTACAAACTCGCCAACTCGCGCGTGGTCAATCTTCGCGGCGTGCCGACGGCCGTATTCGCGTTCTCGGACGGGGTGGCCACGCTTACGTTGTTCGAGAGCCTGGGCGCGCAGGGTGCGCCACCCAACGCGCAGCAGGTGCGGATCGACGGCACGCCGGCCACGATCACGACGCGGGGCGTTGCGAGCGTGCTTCACTGGAACGTCCGCGGCCTCTCGTTCACGCTCGTTGGAGACCTCCCTCAGCGGGAGATGGTACGCGTCGGAGCGTCGCTCCGACCCCCGGGAACGTCGGAGGCGCCGGTCGAGTGGGGGCGGGGAGTGCGCGCGTGGCTCGCCACCGCCTTCGCCATGCCCGCGGCGGAGGCCGCGGTGGCCCCGCCCGCGGGAGAGGAGCCGGCCGCGCCGCCCGGTCCGATATCGCCCTACATCACCAACAACACCCACGTGATCGGGTCCGGGATTGTCGAGGAGGAGAGAGCCGTTTGGCGGGCGTTCGTGGCACGCGGGCTCGCCCCGGCCGTCGTCAAAGTGACAATTGCCAGCGACGGCGTGACAAAGCTTCCGGACGGGCGGCTTGCGCGTCTGGCCTGGGTCTGGTTCGTGTACGGCATGAACTGGAGCGGTGGCGCGGACGCCGCCGTGCGTACGGTTCAGGCCCACGCATATGCCCTCGCCGTGACCACGTTCGAAGTGGATCGACGGGTCACGCGCGTGGTGCTGACCGGCTACTACCACCAGAGCGGACGATTCGACGGACGGCGGACCGATGCGACGTTTACCGCCGAGCTCGGACGCGGCGGTCTGCTGGGCGGACCCGCCAATCCGTCGCCGGGACGGGCCCTGGCTCACGCGGGTGATGTCTGGTACAGTCCTGCGCTCCTCGCAGGCGATCTGGTCGAGCAGCCCGCGGAACCCCATGATCCCCATCTCCCCCCCGCGGAGCGGAGCCGCCTCCCGCGGCCGCCCGGGGACCGGACCATGGAGTCATCGGAGAACTACCATGGAAGTCTCGTCGCGAGCATCGTCGAAATGAAGCGGCGCCTGCAAGGGCTCCTCTTCGGCGGCGAGAATCAAGGCCGCCTGTGGCGTGGGGATCCGCTGCGCCGCGAGATCGCCCTTACGTTCGACGACGGGCCGAGTCCGCTTGCGACGCCGCTGCTCCTCTCGATTCTCCGGCGATACGGCGTGCACGCGACGTTCTTCGTGATCGGCGAGCACGCCCGCGCGTATCCTTACCTGCTTCGCGAGATGGCCGCAGACGGCGATGAGATCGGGGACCACACGTTCCACCATCCCGATCTGGCTTCTGTCGACGACGCCACGGTTGCCCAGGAGATCGACGCGACGATCACCGTGGTCGAGCAGGCGACCGCGTACCGGCCGCGCTGGCTCCGTCCCCCGGGCGGAGACTACACCGATGCCGTCGTGGCCGCAGCCGGTCACGCGGGACTGGGCGTCGCCATGTGGACGGACAACTCGGGGGACTGGGCACTGCCACCGGCGAAGCTAGTCGTCCAGCACGTGCTGGTACACGCGGAGCCCGGCGGGGTCGTGCTCATGCACAACGGAACGCTGAACACGGTTCGCGCGCTCCCCACGATCATCGTGGATCTGCGGCGGAGGGGCTACCGATTCGTGACGATCTCCCAACTCATTCGGGATACGAAGTGAGAGACAATGCATGACAAAGAGATGACCCTGGTCGAGCACCTGGAGGAGCTGCGCCAGCGGCTGACGCGCGCAGTCCTCGGCCTGCTCATCGCCAGCGGCGCCGGGTTGGTCTTCGTGGACACGCTACTGCACCTTCTGCTCCGGCCTCTCGGCGGCATCAAGCTCACCACGCTGACCGTCCTGGAGCCGTTTCTCGTGAAACTGAAGGTCGCGTTTCTCTTCGGGATCGCGCTGAGCATGCCCTGGATCGTCTATCAGATGTTTGCATTCGTCGCCCCGGCGCTGACCGACAACGAGCGGCGCCGCGTCGTGCCGATCGCGCTCCTCGCAGGCCTATTGTTTGCGTCCGGCATCGTGTTCGCGTACATCTTTGTGCTGCCGATCAGCACGCACTGGCTGCTCGCGCAGGCCGGCAACCAGTTCAACGTGCTGATCACTGCCAACTCGTACATCACCTACGTCTTGTTCTTCCTGCTGATTGTCGGCGGGACGTTCGAGACGCCGTTGCTGATCCTGTCCCTCGCGATGTTGGGGATCGTGAGCCCGCAGAGCCTGCGCAAGGAGTGGCGGATCGCGTACATGATCGCCGCCGGAATCGCCGTGCTCGGAACCCCGGACTGGAGCCCGGTCACTATGACACTGGTGTTCATCCCCATGGTCTTGCTGTACGAGTTCAGCCTCGTCCTGTGCCGGATCTTTGTTCGTCCGGCCAGCCCGCAGCCCGCCCACACGCCGGGAACGTAGGAGCGCGTCCGGGAGATCGGTCGCCGCGTACCCCGGGGTGCAGTGTCCCCTCGGCGGCCGCCGTGGCGCCTCGCGTAGCTCATTCGGCGGGGATCCCTAACGCAAATGCGGCAGTCCGGTTCCGGCGGGTTCACGCGATGCGTCGATGGGTGTAGGACTCCTGGAACAAATTCGCTTCCCGCACCCGTCTTTCTGGTACAATGCTGCGTAGAGTGTTCCGGGTCAGTCGGGCGATCGGCGTATCCTGTCGCCTCCGTGCCATCGGGGTCGCGCTGCTGGTGGGGGCGTGTCTTGCTGTTCCAAGCGGGTGGAGCGCCGCAAGCGTTTCGCCGCCGTCGTTTCCCTATCAGTGCTCTGTCACGGTCCCGCTCTACGTCGCCGGAGGGACGCCGGCGGGTATCGCTGCCGCCGTGAGCGCCGCGCGCATGGGCGAGCCCGTGTTCATGACCGAGGCGCGTCCGTATCTCGGGGGCGATCTGACCGGCCCGATGCTCAACATGCTGGACATGGACTATGGCCCCGACGGGCAGCAACTGGCGCAGGGAGTATTCCTGGAGATCTACCAGCGTCTCGGCATGACGTTCGATATCGGGACGGCGAAGCACGTCTTCCTGGACGAGGTCAGCAAGGAGCCGTTGATTACGCTCCGCCTGTTGACGCGACCGGTCGCAGCCATTGTCGACGGGGACTGGATCAAGGGCATCATCGTCGAGGACCTCCTGACTCACCGGCAGGAGACGGTCTGCGCGAAGCGGATCGTGGACGCGACCGATGACGCGGATATTGCCGCAATGGCCGGTGTTCCCTATGCGCTCGGACGCGAGAGCTCGGGCATCGATCGGACAATGATGTCGGCCACGCTGGTGTTCGAGCTCGGCGGCGTCAACTGGCGACAGGTTGTGGGGTATGTGACCGGGCGGCCCCATGGGATGCTTCACCTCACAGGTATCTACCGCGGGAATGTCTGGGGCTACGACATGATCATGCGGCAGTACCACCCGACGCAGCCCGGCGTAGGGGTCTACGATCTCAACATCGGGGTGCAGAATAACCACTCGGTGCTGATCAACGGACTGCTGATCTTCGGGGTCGACGGGACCGATCCGGCGTCGGTGGCGGACGGCATGAGGCGCGGCCGTCTCGAGGTCCCGTCGCTCGTCGAGTACCTCCGTGAGATGGCGCCGGGATTCGAGCACGCGTACCTGATCCGGTGCGCGGACTACCTCTACATCAGGGAGACCCGGCACATCCGCGGTCTCTATACGCTCACCGCGCAGGACATCGTGACGAGCCGCGTGTTTTGGGATGCCATCGGAGTCGCGAGCTACCCGATCGACCTGCACCCGTACCGCCCGGGTGAACTCAACCCGTTTGCGGCCAGGCGCTATGTGTACACGATCCCGTTGCGGGCGCTCGTCCCCCGTTGGATCGGGAACCTCCTCGTTGCCAGCCGGTCGATCTCCGCCACGTACGAGGCCGCCGGGTCGGCGCGCGTCGTACCGACGACGATGGAGGAAGGACAGGCCGCCGGTATCGCGTCGGTGATCTCGATCGACAATCGCGTGTCGTTCAATCAGATGGCGCTCGCCCCCGACCTAGTGCACGACCTGCAGCTGGCGCTCCACGCGCAGGGGGCGTATCTGCTCCGCGAGACCCTCGCGGCGGCCGGACATCTCCCGCACGGGCTGGGGGACCATCAGCCGGCGGCGCCCACCTCGATCGCGCCCCCCCCGACACATCCGTAACGTCCCGCCGTCTGTGCCGCCGGCGCGCGAGACGCTGCGAGACTGCGACAGCAGAGGCCGAGGATAAAGGCGCCGGCTCGCCCATGATTTGGAACCCTCCCGCCGAGACGATGCCCCGCGGCGAGTTGGAGGCATTGCAACTGGCCCGGCTCCAGGATGTCGTCCGGCGCGTCTACGAGCGCGTTCCGTTCTACCGTGCCGCATTCGACCGTGCGGGCGTTCGCCCCGATCAAGTGCGCAGCCTCGACGACATCCGGCGGCTGCCGATGACGCGCAAGGTCGACCTCCGTGATCACTATCCGTTCGGCCTGTTCGCCGTGTCGATGGACCAGGTTGTGCGGGTGCATGCCTCGTCCGGAACGACCGGCAGGCCGACGGTCGTCGGTTACACGCGCGCAGACCTCAGGGTCTGGGCGGAGGTTTGCGCCCGGTCGCTTGCCGCCAGCGGAGCGCGCCCGGGCGACGTCTTTCACAATGCCTACGGGTACGGGTTGTTCACCGGTGGGCTCGGGATGCACTACGGCGCTGAGTTGATGGGGCTTGTCGTCGTGCCGGTTTCGGGCGGCAACACCGAGCGCCAGCTTCTGCTCATTCAGGACTTTCGACCGCGTGTCATCGCCTGCACGCCGTCGTACATGCTTACGCTTGCGGAGGGGGCGGTGGAGCGCGGCCTGGACCCGCAGGCGCTCTCCCTTCGGATCGCGGTCCTCGGCGCCGAACCCTGGACCGAAGAGATGCGCCGCCAGATTGAGCGGCGCCTTCCGCTCAAGGCCGTGAACATCTACGGGCTCAGCGAGGTGATCGGTCCCGGGGTCAGCAACGAATGTGTCGAAAGCCAGCGCGGTTCGCACGTGTTCGAGGACCATTTCCTCGTGGAGGCGATCGATCCCGAGACCGGCGCACCGGTGCCGGCCGGCACACCCGGCGAGCTCGTCTTCACGACGCTGACCAAGGAGGCGCTGCCGGTAATCCGGTACCGCACCGGGGATATCGCGTCGCTCGACCCTGCGCCGTGCCCGTGCGGGCGGACCCACGTCCGGATGTCGCTGGTCGTCGGCCGGACCGACGACATGCTGATCATCCGCGGCGTCAACGTCTTCCCTTCACAGGTCGAATCCGTGCTCGTCCAGTTCGACGAGCTCTCGCCCCACTACCAGCTCGTGGTCACGCGGCCGCGCACGCTCGACGTCCTGGAGGCCAGGATCGAGGTCTCGCCGGCGTGGCCTGCCGCCCCCCGCGTGCGGGATCCCGGCGACCATGAGGTTGCGGCGCTGCACGACCGTGTTGTCAAGCGCCTCCGGGGCGTCATCGGCATCGGGATCGACGTCACGTTGACCGCGCCGGGCGCGCTGCCGCGGAGCGAGGGCGGTAAGCTGCGGCGCGTCCTCGACGAGCGGGCCGGCTGACCGGCCCCGGAACGGCACGACGGGCGGCGCGGTCTCGGCGTCGGCCCGCGGGGGCGCCGCGACGCATTGCGACGTCAGGCCGTCCGGCCGAACACTAGGCTCGCGTTGATCCCGCCGAATCCGAACGAGTTGCTGAGGACGTACCGTGGCGCGAGCTCGCGGCCCGTCTCGGACACGTAGTCCAGGTCGCACGTCGGGTCGGGTACCTCGAGGTTCAGCGTCGGCGGGACGTACCCGTGTTGCAGCGCGAGAAGGCAAATCGCCGCCTCGATCGCCCCGGTGGCTCCGAGCGCGTGCCCGTGCATCGGCTTGGTGCCGCTAATCGGGATGCGGTAGGCGTGCTCGCCGAACACGTGCTTGATCGCCAACGTCTCCGCGGTGTCGTTGAGCGGCGTGCTGCTCGCATGGGCGTTGACGTAGTCTATCTGGTCGGGCGCGAGTTCCGCTTCCGCCAGCGCGTCTCGCATCGCCCGCGCCGCCTGCGCGCCCGAGGGGAGCGGCGCCGTCATGTGGTGCGCATCGTTGGAGTTTCCGTACCCGAGGATGCGGCCATACGTGGACGCCCCGCGGCGGAGCGCGTGCTCGCGCTCCTCCAGCACGAGGAGCGCGGCGCCCTCCGCCATCACGAAGCCGTCGCGGCCTCGATCGAACGGCCGGCACGCCTGCGCTGGCTCGGCGTTGCGCGTGGACATCGCCCGGATCACGTCGAAGGCTCCAAAGATCAGCGGCGTCAGGGGCGCTTCGACGCCGCCGGCTAGCATCACGTCGGCGTACCCGTCGCGCACCGCCCGGAACGCGTGGCCGATCGCGATTGCGCCGCTCGCGCAGCTATCGGAGTTGGCGCTGCTCGGTCCCCTGAGATCGTACTCGATCGCGATGTTGCACGAGGCGGCGCCGCAGAATACCGCCAGCGCCAGGCTGGGTTTGATTCGGCGGGCGCCCTGCGAAAGGAACACCGCATGTTGCTCCTCCGCAAATGCCGCGCCGCCGAGCGCCGAGCCGACAAAACAGCCCACCGCGTCTCGATTCTCGTCGGTCAAGTCGAGCCGGGCATCGTCCAGGGCCAGTCGCGCGCACGCCACCGCGAATTGCGCGTACCGGTCCAACCGGCGCAGGCGTTTCTGATCCACGTAGGCGCTGCCGTCGAAGTCCCGGACCTCGCCCGCGATCCGGCAGTTGAACGCGGCCGCATCGAATCGCGTGATCGTGCCGATCGCCGACCGCTCGTTTCGCAGTCCCTTGTAGAGCCCCGCGCTCCCGCTCCCGATGGGTGTGACCGCACCGATGCCCGTGATGACAACTTGTCGTCTCACGCTTCCCCTCCTTCGTGCGGGGTGTCTCGACCGTCGCGCTCCACCTGGCTCTAGGTGCGGACCGGTTTCTCCGGGCGTTCCGGCCGCGATCCCTCGACCAGCTCCTTGATCCGTGCCAACGTTCGTTTTGCGATCGGCTCCACGAACAGCGGCCCAAGGATCCATCGGGCGACCGCCCCGCCCACGAGCGGCCACCGGAGATCGAGATCGTGCACCACCGTTACGACGACAACGTCGCCGGCTGGCGCCGGCTCCAGTCGCCACTCGACCTCCATGCCGCGGGTCACGCCCCGCACGTGCGTGTACCGGATCCGGCGCTCCTCGGGCAGCCGCACCTGCCGCGCCCACCACCACACTGGCAGCGGGCCGCGGCGTGCTTTCATCTCGACGGTGCGCGTGAGCCCGAGAGCGCCGAGCTCACGGACGCTCCGATAGTGCGGGAGCCATTTGGGCCAACACTCCACGCGGGCCGCATAGTGGAAGACCGCGTCCGCGCTCCCGCGGATGCGCATTACCGTTTCCGTGTGCATCGTGCGCCGCCACACGGGTTTGGCCGCAGTCATCTCAGAGTACGCCGAAGAGGCGGGCCATGAACCCGAAGCGGAGCACGGTGTCCGGTCGGCTGGCATTCCCGATCGCTGCGATCAACGCGGTCCCCAGCTCGGGACGCGCGGCCAGGCGTCGGATCGTGTGGCCGGCAACCGCCGGCCGGAACGCGAACCCCTGGAGTATCCGGGAGATTGCGAATACCCCGGCGAACTCCCGCTCGCGTTCTCGCTCGTAGGCCGTCAGAGCGGCGTAGCCTGGCCCCGCGCCGTCGAGCGCGCGCACGACGGATGCCGCCGCGAGTTCGGCGCCGCGCAGCGCCAGATACACGCCCTGGCCCGTGAGGGGATCGACGTGCGCCCCAGCGTCGCCCACAAGCACGATCCCGTCCGCGACGCACCGGCGGCGCCAGTAGGGCAGCGGTCCGGCGACCGCCACGGGCTCGACCCTCCGCGCGCGGGACAGGCGATCGCGCAGCCGCGGGAAGGCGAGAAGGGCCCGCCAATACCCCTCCGGGATCGCGCCTCGCCACGCTCGTACCTCGGCGCGTCCCAGCGCCAGCGTGACGTTCGCCAAGCCTCCGGGGAGATAGGCGACGCCGCAGTATCGGTCGGCCCAAAGATGAATCTCGCCGATGTCCTCGCCGCCGGCATCCTCGGGCGGGCGCAGGCCCTCGACGTAGCTCCCGACCGTGTATCGCCCGCGGCGCGGTGCGGCGCCGATCCCGGCCGCGCGCGCGACGGTCGAGCGAAGCCCGTCGGAGCCCACCACCAGCGCTGCCGTGTATGTCTCGGCAGTTCCGCCGCGCCGGCACCTGACCGTCACCCGCATCCGCCGGGCGTCTCGGTCGACCGTCGTCACGTTTGCGCCTTCGTATACGCGCACACCGGCGCTCGCGGCGCGGGCAAGAAGAATATGGTCGAGCGTGCGGCGCGGGAGCCCCCAGCCCGGTCGGCCTTCGAATGTCAGCGTTGCGCCGGCGCCCTGTGGCGCGACGACGTGCATTCCACGCACCGGCTGCGCGCCCGCGCGGGTCAAGGGCTCGCGAACCCCGAGGCGGTCGAGCGCCCCGGCACACCCGGGGTTGAGATAGTCACCGCACGGCTTGCGGCGTGGGAACGTCTCGCGCTCGAAGAGCACCACCCGGCAGCCCCGTCGCGCGAGCGAGGAGGCCGTGGCGCTGCCCGCGGGGCCGCCGCCCACGACGATGACGTCCACCGTGGGCGTCATCACGTCCCCTGCGTCGCCGCGAGATCCATGGGGCATTGGCGGCGGGTGCGCGTCATCCCGGAGCGTCCCCCAGGCCCGCGAGGCACGTGATGGAGGCGCGGAACAACGGCAGCCTCGATACTCTGACGCCCGGCACCCCCGACGCGGCCGCCAGTCGGCGATAGTCGTCTACCGACCGGGCTCGGAGGACGGAGAGGGGTCCGTCGTGCCGGATCAAGCGGCTCCCGGACAAACGCGTCAACAGCCACACGGCCACATGGGCGGCGTGTCCGCGCACGAGATCGACGGCCAGAAAGCCAATCCGCGCGACGCGGTGCAGTTCCCGCAGGACGGTGACGCTTGCATCGTCGCTCATGTGGTGCAGCGCGAGCGTGCACAGGCCGAGATCGAAGCTCGCGTCCGGGAACGGGAGCGCGCAGGCGTCCCCCCGCACGATGGCGATGCCCGGATGGTGCGCCGTGGCCTCCCGTGCGAGCCGCGGGGTCGTCGGGTGCCGATCGACGGCGACGATGCGTGCCGCGACCCCGCGCCGGTTCGCCCAACGCGCGACGGCGACCGGAATGTCGCCACCTCCACTCGCGACGTCGACCAACCGAAGGGGGGCGTCCGCCGGCTCCCTCTGCGCCCGCCACACTGGGAGCGCGCGATCGAGGTACGATCGGACAAACCCGCGAGCGCCCACCCCGCCGTTGATCCGGCCCAGGTCCCGCAATGCCCGCCGGAGTTCGCGTTCTTCGCAGGCGGGATCGTCCATCAGTTCCTGCGCCGTTGGGCGCGTGTGGGTGTGCATCAGGACCCCTAGTATACTAGGGGTCCTGCAACGTCCCGGTAACGGTAGGGGGTGGCGTCTATTGGGCGTGACCTCTTTTGGGATCTTGCGGCGCGTCGCGCACCCGATCAACGCGGCTTGCTATGCTGGGGCATATGGACATACGTGCCGTCTTGTTCGACTTTGACGGGTTGATCGTCGACACGGAGATGCCGGAGTATCTCGCGTGGCAGGCGGTGTACGCCCGCCGTGGCCTCGTGTTCCCCCTCGAGTCGTGGCTCCAGAACGTGGGCCGCAACGACGGGCCGTTCGATCCGCTCGCCCCGTTTCGGGGAGGTCTCGCGGGCGCCGATGCGGTGCAAAACGAGTGGCGCGACTTCCACGATTCGATCGAGGCCGCGTACATGGTCCCGCTGCCGGGCATCGTTCCGCTGCTGCGAATGTTGCACGAGCACGGCTGGCGTACTGCCGTCGGGTCGTCGTCCCGGCGCGAGCGGGTCACCTCGATGCTGGAGCGGCTCGGTCTCGCGGGCGAGTTTGCGGCGGTTGCAGGAGGCGACGAGGTCGCGTGTGCCAAGCCTGCGCCGGATGTCTACCTGCTCGCGGCCCATCGCGTCGGAGTCTCGCCGGACGCGTGCACGGTGCTGGAGGACAGCGAGAACGGCGTCCGTGCCGCGAAGGCAGCCGGAATGCGCTGCATCGCGGTGCCTTCGGCGTTGACCCGCTCGCTCGACTTCTCTCGCGCGGATCTGATACTCGACGGCCTCGACCGCGTGACGCTGGACACGTTGCGTTCGCCCGGCCCCGGCCGGGCAGGCGGGGAGCTCCCCGGCGAGGAACCCGCGTAGCCAAGGCCTTCACGGCGGGGCGCGTCAGGTTGGCCGGGCCTCCAGAGGTGAGCGGACGTGAGGATCGCGACGCTGCTGCCGAGCGCCACCGAGATCGTCTGCGTGCTCGGGCTCGCCGACGACATCGTGGCTGTCACCCACGAGTGCGACTACCCGCCGGAGATCCGGGGTCGACCGGTTGCCGTACGCCCCCTGGTTGATGCGTCTGCCCCGAGCCGGAAGATCGACGAGCAGGTCGAGAGAGCCCTCCGGCGGGGAGAGCCGCTGTACCGGGTCGACGCGGACGTGCTCCGCGAGGCGCGGCCCGATCTACTGATTACGCAGGATCTCTGCGATGTCTGCGCGCTGCCGAGCCTCGATGTGGAGGCCGTGGCGGTGCGCCTGCCCGGACCGCCCGCAATCTTGCGGCTCCATCCCCACACCCTTGGCGACATCCTGCGGGATATCTTGACGGTGGGGAACGCCGCGGGGCGCCCGGACGTCGCGAGCCGCGTCGTCCAGGCGCTCGGCTCGCGAATCGCGGCAGTGGAGCGTGCCGTCCGGGACCGCGCCCGGCCCCGCGTGTTCTGTATGGAGTGGCTCGACCCGCCGTTTTGCGGGGGCCACTGGATGCCCGAACTCGTCGAGCGTGCCGGGGGCCGCGAAGTGCTCGGCCGGCGCGGGCGTCCGTCGTTCCGGGTCGAGTGGCACGAGATCGTCCGGGCGGCCCCGGACGTCGTGGTGCTCGCCGTGTGCGGGTTCGACGTGCCCCGGACGATCGCGGAGCTCGGTGCGGTCACCGTGCGGCCCGAGTGGCAATCGCTCCCCGCGGTCACATCGGGACGCGTCTACGTCACGGACGCAAACGGCTTCTTCAGCCGCTCTGGACCGCGCGTGGTCGACGGACTGGAGATGCTCGGGGCGATCCTTCACCCGGATGCGGCCGACTGGACGACACCGGCCGGGGCGTGGCTGCGTTTTCCGCTCGAGGCGGCGCAACTGCGGTCCAGCACCGAGGCTTGATGCTCTTCCTCACGGCGGCGCGCCGAGTCAGGTCTTGGGGTCCAGCGCATCCCGCAGGGCGTCGCCCAGGACGTTGAACGCCAGCACCGTGATCGCGATGGCGATCCCAGGGAACAACGCGACATGCGGCGCGGTGCGCACGTCGTTTTCGCCTTCGGCGACCATCGCACCCCAGTCCGGCGTCGGCGGCGGGACTCCCACCCCAAGAAAGCTGAGGGCCGCCGCCGTCAGGATCGCTCGGCCGAGCACCAGCGTTGCGTACACGAGGATCGGGCCGATGCTGTTGAGCAGCACGTGGCGCATGATTATCCGGAGGTCGCTCGCCCCGATCGCCCGGCTGGCTTCCACGTATTCCCGCCCGCGCACGCTCAGCACGGATGCGCGCGTCAGGCGTGCGAACGACGGCACCGACGCGATCCCGATCGCCACGATGACCGGGGTGAGCCCGGCGCCGAGCACGATCGCGATCAGCAGGGCGAGGAGGATGCCGGGAAACGACAGCAGGACGTCCGTCAGCCACACCGTCGCCGCGTCGGCCGCCCCGCCATGGTACCCGGCGGCCAGCCCCAGGCTGACGCCGCCCGCGGCCCCGAGTCCCACCGCCAGCACGCCGATCGTCATCGACACACGCGCCCCGTAGATTACCCGGCTGAGGATGTCACGCCCCGCGTCGTCGGTGCCGAGAGGATGAGTCCAGCTCGGCGGCTCGAGGAAGTGCCCGAAGTTCATCTGCGTGGGGTCATTCGGGGCGAGACGAGGCGCGGCGAGCGCGGTCAGGAGTACGAGCACCACCACAACGGCGGACGCGCCGCGCAGCCTATTGCGCCGCACCTCGCGCGTGACGCGCCACCACAGAGCCCGGACCGGCGCGCGGGGGGCCGTCGTGTGAGGGTGCGAGACTGCGGGTACGGTGCTCATGCCCTACACGTAGGTGATGCGAGGGTCGAGGAATGCATAGGCGGCGTCGATCACGAGGTTGATGAGGACGAACGTCATTGCGATGAGGAGCACTCCTCCTTGCACGACCGGGAAGTCCTTCCCGGTGATCCCGAACACGATGTACCGTCCGATCCCCGGCCAGGCGAACACGGTCTCGACGATCACGGCTCCGGAGAGCAGCCCGCCGAACTGCAGACCGATGACCGTGACGACGGGGATCAGGGCGTTCCGGAACGCGTGCCGGTACATGACGAGACTGGCGCTCAGGCCCTTCGCCCTGGCGGTTCTGACATAGTCCTCCCGCAGGACGTCGAGCATCGACGACCGCATCAATCGCGCCAGGATGCCTGCCGGCTCGATCCCGAGCGTGACCGCGGGCAGGATCAGGTAACGCAGCCCCCGCCACGTCCACTCGCCTCCGCCGGACGCCGGGAGCCAACCGAGGGTGAGCGCGAACAGGAGCATCAGCGCGAGCCCGGTCCAGAAGCTCGGGAGCGACACCCCTATCAGCGCGGCCGTCATGCACGTGCCGTCGATGGCGCTGTTGGGACGCAAGGCCGATGCGATCCCGGCCGGGATCCCGATCACGACCGCTACGGTGAGGCTTCCAACCGCCAGTTCGAAGGTGGCGGGGTACCGCTCGAGCAGATCGGTGGCCACGTGGCGCTGGGTCCGGATCGAGCTTCCCAGGTCGAAAGCGGCGAGACGGCGCAGGTACCGCGCGTACTGCACGTAGAGCGGTTGATCCAGGCCGTACTGGACCCGGAGCTGCTGTGCCAGCGCCTTCCCGGCGTCGCCCGTGGCATCCGCCGGGATCAGCATCTCGACAGGGTCCCCCGGCGCGAGTCGCAACGTCAGAAACACCACGGTGACGACACCGATGATCACCGCGAGCGCGACGCCGGCCCGCCGGATCAAGTACGCGGTCATGACCGGATGCCGCCGAACCGGCGGCGGGCGCGGGTACCCCCTGTTACTGGCTCTTCCACCACAGGGCCGGGTGGAGGGGGATCCCGGTCGGATCGATTGTCATGCCCTGCACTTTGGCGCTGGTCGCGTAGACCTGCTTCGTCCAGAAGCCGAGACACTCCAGCGCCTGGTCATGGTGGATCTTCTGCAGGGCGAAATAGTCCGCGGTCCGCGCCTTCCGTTCCGTGGTGGACTGGGCCTGCTCGACCAGCGAGTCCACTTCGGGCAGACGCACCTGCATGGTGTTCCAGAACTGATGGGAGTCGAGCAGGGACGCGGCGATCGGTGGCTCGGGCGCGGCGTTGGACAGCCACCAGGCGAGATCATACTGGCCGGTCCGCACCTCGTTGTAGTACGTGGCCGGCGCGGCTGTGGTGATACGGGTGTCGACTCCGACGTTTCGAAGCATTTGCTGGATCATTTGCGTCGACAGCAGCCACTCCGCATCTCCGCGGGAGGGGAAGTTCAGTACCAGCGGCTTTCCGTCGCGCTCGCGGACCGAGCCTCCCGCCGGCAGCTTCCACCCGGCCTCGTCGAGCAGTCCCCGCGCGCGCGCCGGATCGAATCGATACGGCGAGATCTCCGCATCGTACGCCCACGAGCCTTGCAGGGCGATGGTGTACTGCGGGGTGCCGAGTCCATAGTAGGCGTCCTGCAACACCGCGTTCCGGTCGAAGGCATAACAGACCGCCTGCCGCAAGCGTACATCACTGACCGTTTTCAGGTTGAACACGATGCGGGCCCAATTCACCCGTCCGTAGGGGATGGGACGCGCTCCGACGGTTCGGAGACGCGTTACGTCCTTCGGCGGGACGTAGTCCATGAAGTCGATGGTGCCGGCCTGAAGCTCGACCTCTTGCGTGTCGGCGTTCGGGATGATGCGCACCACGATCCTATCCAGATAGGGTTCTCCGCCCCAGTACGCGGCAAACTTCGTGAACGTCAGCTGCTGATCCGGCACGTAGGCCGCGAGCTTGAACGGCCCGGTGCCGGACGGCGCCTGATCGGGGCCCAAGTTCTTTGCCGCCGCCGCATCGATGATGTAGATGTTGATGAGCTCTCCGAGAAAATCCGGGTCAGGCGCCTTGAGCTTGATGCGCACCGTGGCTGGATCGAGAGGCTGCACCTGCTCGACGGCGGTCAGGTTCGCCGCGCGAGGCAGAGGGTTGGCGGGATCGGTCATTCGCGCGAGGCTGGCCGCGACCGCGGCGGCGGTCAGCGGCTGACCGTCTTGGAACTTGGCGCCGCTCCGCAGGTGGAAGGTATACACCGCACCGTCCGGCGAGACGTCCCATCGTGACGCGAGTACGCCGACGAACTTGCCGTCCTCCCACTTCACCAGCGTCTCGGCCATCAGGGACAGGATGGTGTCGTCGGTGATCGTCTTCGCCTTCTGCGGGTCGACCGTCGTCGGATTGTACTTGACGGACATGATCAGGGTGCCCCCACGCGTGGGGGTAGCCCCGACGACCGGCCGGACGCCGCGACTCGCGATCATGGAGGCGACCAGGGCCACCGCCGTGAACGTCGCGATCCCGACCCATCCTGTTCTTCCTCCCCGGCTCCACATCTTCATTACCGCACCTCCGCCTGGCCGTCTCGCAAACTCGCGACTTTCGTCTACGGATGCTGTGCCTTTGGTCCGGATGGCACGGACTTGAGGGGACGTTCGCCCCTCCCAAAAGTCTTTCTTTCGCTATGGCCGGCATGAGACCTGGCACGCCGGCCAGTCCCGGAGTGCGCCGCGGCCGGCCAGGAGTGCGGGCGACGCTCTGGAATACTCCTGTAGATGTTTGGAGCGGACGGCCCTCGTGGCGTGTATCCAGATGGGGAGCGGCGGGAAGCAGCCGAGGCGCTCCGCCGTGTCGATCGGTTGGTCGCGGATCT
>Ga0187784_10000517_pt1 | contig 28270 bp, 24 predicted proteins | sample 1015_SJ02_MP15_2_FD_132964 | JGI IMG/M metagenome (GOLD analysis project Ga0187784, IMG submission 132964) | Tropical peat soil microbial communities from peatlands in Department of Meta, Colombia - 1015_SJ02_MP15_20_MG | ecosystem: Environmental > Terrestrial > Soil > Wetlands > Peat | place... | reverse complement strand
CGGCGGCCGGCAGATCGACCTTGTTGAGCACCGGCACGATCTCATGGTTGTTGTCGATCGCCTGGTAGACGTTGGCGAGCGTCTGCGCCTCGACGCCTTGGCTGGCGTCCACCACCAGCAGCGAGCCTTCGCAGGCGGCGAGGCTGCGGTTGACCTCGTAGGCGAAATCGACGTGGCCGGGCGTGTCGATGAGGTTGAGCACGTAATCCTTGCCGTCGCGAGCGCGGTAGGCGAGCCGCACCGTCTGCGCCTTGATGGTGATGCCGCGCTCGCGCTCGATATCCATGGAATCGAGCACCTGATCGACCATTTCGCGCTCGGAAAGGCCGCCGGTAAGCTGGATCAGGCGGTCGGCGAGCGTCGATTTGCCATGGTCGATATGGGCGATGATCGCGAAATTGCGGATGTTTTCGATGGGGACCGCGCTCATGCGGCGCAGATAACATCCGTAATCCGGAGCGGCAAGGATAACCCTCTCCCGTTGCGGGAGAGGGTGGCATAGTCGAGCGCAGCGAAACCGGGCCGGGTGAGTGGTGTAGCAAGGCACCTCACCCCAACCCTCTCCCCGATAAACGGAGAGAGGAAACCGTCAGCGTTGGCGCCAGACGAAGGCGGCGCTGACCACGAAATTCCAGACCGTGCCGATGATCGCGCCGCCGAGACCAGCGATCCACCACACGCTGCGATAATCGTAGATCCAGGTGGCGATGCCGACATTGGAGATCGCGCCGATGGCGCAAATCACCTGGAAGCCGAGGAGCCCGGTGAGGAAACGCCAGCCGGTGAGCCGCTGGTCGCGGTACGTGAACAGGTTGTTGAGAACGAAGTTCCAGGTGATGGCGCTGACGGTGGCGAGCGCTTGCGCAGCGCCGAACGACAGCGCAGCCGCCAAAAGCGCGCGCAGGATGCTCAAGTGGACGCCGATGCCGGTCAATCCGACCAGGCAGAACAAGAGGAAACGCGCAGAAACGGCGTCGTTGGTGAGCTTTGCCGTCACCAGCGCGGCAAAATCGAGCGCGATCTTGGTGTCGAGCTTGCTTTCGCCGTGCTGGCGCTCGCGAAAGGCGGACGGCAGCTCGATCGTACGCAGGCTGCCGCCAGCCGTTGCCAGGATATCGAGCAGGATCTTGAAGCCTTGCGAGGAGAGCGACGGCGCCAGCGCTTCGAAGGAGTCGCGCCGAATCATGAAATGGCCGCTCATCGGGTCGGTGAGATCGATGCCAAGCAGGACGCGCACAAGCATGTTCGACCAGCGGCTCACGCGCGAACGCTGCTTCGAGAGGCCGGCGGCGGAACCGCCGTCGAGATAGCGGCTCGCCACCGCGAGATCGGCGCGACCGGTGCGCAGAGCGTCGAGCATGGGAACGAGCACTTTCTCATCGTGCTGGAGGTCGGCATCCATCACCGCCACGTAACGGGCCTGGCTCGAGAGCATGCCTTCCAGGCATGCACCGGCGAGGCCGCGACGGCCGATGCGGCGAATGCAGCGCACGCGGGCGTCGGTCTCGCCGATCTCGCGCGCGGCGGCGGCGGTGCCGTCGGGCGAATTGTCGTCGACGAACACCATCTCCCAGTCGCAGGCGGCAAAGAGGCGCGAGAGCCGCTCCACCAGAATCGGAATATTGGCCCGCTCGTTGAACGTCGGCACCACGATGGTGAGTTCCGGCGCAGGGCGCGCGGCGATTTGGTCGGCGCGCGCAGGCGCAGCCTGCGTGCTCGCGGCCGGAATCTGATCTATCGCCGACTGGGACAACGGGCGCGTCCTTGCCTTGAGACACCGTTATTGCCCTATGTCTAGGCCCAGGCTACTAGCTTTCTCAAGCCCTGGATAAAACCCTGGAAATCTTTTGCAACCCGGGTCGCGGCGGCGAGCCGCCCCGAGAACTCTGAAGAGCTATCATGTCCGTCGCCAGGCGCGATCCCGCCGATCAAGCGCGTTCTCGGGTCGTCGGCTTTGCCGACCGGCTCAGCCGCAGCGCAGAGCGCTTTGTGGCGAAGACCCCGGAAGGCGTCATCGTGCTTTCGGTCATCGCGTTTTTTGTCGTCGCCTGGATGATCTTCTGGACCATATCGACGGCATCGTTGGCAGTTCACATCGACGCCGACGAAGCCTTGATCTGGGCGCAGCATTTTGCCTTCGGCTACAAGCACCCGCCGATGACGGGCTGGCTGTTCATGCTCTGGTTCGCCGTCCTTCCACGCCAGCAATGGGCGGTCGATCTGTTGAACGTGACGAACTGTGCCGTCGCGCTCGCGGTCACTTGGCGGCTGCTGCGCGACCACCTCGACAAAAATCGCGCGTTGCTCGGCCTCATCGCGCTGATTTTGGTGCCGCTCTATGACGTCAAGGCGGAAGTTCTCAACGCCAACACTGTGATGATCGCGTTCTGGGCGGCGACGCTTTTGTTCTACCTGCGCGCGCGCCGCGGATTGGGTGCGCTTGACGCCTTCCTCGCCGGTGCGTTCGCAAGCCTGACGATGCTCGGCAAATACTGGGCCGTCTTCCTTTTTGCCGGCATGGCGGTCGCCGCGCTGGTCGGTCCGGGGACGCGGCGCTTCTGGCGTTCAAGCGCGCCTTACGTCATGGCTGCCGGCGCGGCCATCGTTCTTGCGCCGCATGTCTGGTGGATGTTGAGCGACAAAGCCAGCCTGCAATTTGCGCAAAGCGTCGTCAATCACGTGTCGTTCGAGGAAATGCTGATCAAATCAGTGAATTATATTTTTGGCGCGGTCGCCTATGTCGTCGTGCCGCTGATCTTTCTCACCGCGCTGCGGCCACGCAGAGCGGCGCTGGCCGACATCGCCTGGCCAGCCGACGAGGAGCGCCGGCAAGCCCTGGTGCTGTTACTGGTGCCGCTCATCCTGCCGGTCTTGGCCAATTTGGTCGTTCCATATCGACTTACGCCGGACTGGACCTTTCCCAACTGGGCGGCGCTGCCGATCGTTCTTTACGGCTCGCGCTATCTCGTCGTCGATGATCGCGCCGTGGCGCGCGCCGGCGTTCTCGGGTTCGCGGTAATCTCGGCCGTCGTCGTCGCATCGCCGGTCATTGCTTGTGTGCGGCTGATCAACGGCCCCGACCAGTTTCGGCCGCATTTCCCACAAGTCGCCGAACTCGCGGAGCGCCTCACGGGGAAGCCCGTACGGCTGTATTGGGGATCGGAGGACATCACCGCCGGTCTTCCGATCTACCTGCCGCAAGCGCGGCGCCTGCCGGTCAGCCCCTTGTCGGCCGAGGGCCGTGCCGCCACCGATGCGCAGGGCCTCTTTATCGTTTGCCTGAAGAACGACGCCTTGTGCCGCGGGGTCGGCAATGCGCTCGCAAGCGCCGGCGCGCAGACAAGCACTGTCGCGCTGACGCGCAGCTTCCTCGGATTCTCCGGACCGCCACTTGATCTTCAGCTCACCGTGGCGCCGCCCCTGCAGACGGCTCCACCCGCGACGCGATGATCCTTAGTAGCGGTATTGGTCGGTCTTGAACGGGCCGTTGACCGGAATGCCGATATAGGTCGACTGCTTGTCGGAGAGCTTGGTGAGCTTGGCGCCGATCTTGTCGAGATGCAGCCGCGCCACCTTCTCGTCGAGCTGTTTCGGCAGCGTGTACACCTTCTTCTGATATTTGCCGGGATTGGTCCACAGCTCGATCTGCGCCAGCGTCTGGTTGGTGAACGACGACGACATGACGAAGCTCGGATGACCCATGGCGTTACCGAGATTGACCAGACGCCCCTCCGACAACAGGATGATCCGCTTGCCCTCGGGGAATTCGATCTCGTCGACCTGCGGTTTGACGTTGTGCCACTTGAAGTTCTTCAGCGCCGCGACCTGAATCTCGGAATCGAAGTGGCCGATGTTGCAGACGATAGCGCGGTGCTTCATCTTGCGCATGTGCTCGATGGTGATGACGTCGACATTGCCGGTAGCGGTGACGAAGATGTCGGCGCGCGGGGCGGCGTCCTCCATCGTGGTGACCTCGTAACCTTCCATCGCCGCCTGCAGCGCGCAGATCGGATCGACTTCCGAAACCATGACGCGGCAACCGGCCTGCCGCAATGAGGCGGCCGAGCCTTTGCCGACGTCGCCGAAGCCGGCGACCATCGCCACCTTACCGGCCATCATGACGTCGGTGCCGCGGCGGATGCCGTCGACCAGCGACTCGCGGCAGCCGTAGAGATTGTCGAATTTCGATTTGGTGACGCTGTCGTTGACGTTGATGGCAGGAAACAGAAGCCGGCTTTCCTTCTCCATCTGATAGAGGCGATGCACGCCGGTCGTCGTTTCCTCGGTGACGCCGCGGATGCCTTTGCCGGTCTTGCCGTACCAGCCGGGCCGCTCCTTCAGCCGCTTCTTGATGGCGGCGAACAGCACCTCTTCTTCCTCGTTGTTCGGATGGTGAAGCACGGTCGGGGTCGTTTCCGCCTGCAAGCCGAGATGCATGAGCAGCGTAGCGTCGCCGCCATCGTCGAGGATCATGTTCGGGCTGCCGCCGTCGGACCACTCGAAGATGCGGTGGGTATATTCCCAATAGTCGTGCAGGGATTCGCCTTTGACGGCGAATACCGGCGTGCCGCCGGCGGCGACGGCGGCCGCGGCATGGTCCTGCGTCGAGTAGATGTTGCAGGAGGCCCAGCGGATGTCGGCGCCGAGCGCCTTGAGCGTCTCGATCAGCACGGCCGTCTGAATGGTCATGTGCAGCGAGCCGGCAATGCGTGCGCCGCGCAGCGGCTGCTCGGGCCCATACTCGTCGCGCGTCGCCATCAAGCCGGGCATTTCGGTTTCGGCGATGGCGATCTCCTTGCGGCCCCATTCAGCGAGGCCGAGGTCCTTGACGACATAGTCGGCAGGTGGGGTCTTGGGCTTGGTCGACGTGCTCATGACGATCCTTCTGTGATCCTTTATCGGGTCCGTCGCGGGGCGCCGCGCCGCGCGGCCGCCGGCTTTGGCGCGGCGGCACTAAAGACATAAAGATACCTTTATGTCTATGCTTGAGCACAGCCGCCGGCCAAGGCACTTCCATGGACGCCGAATCGAAAAAGCCCGGCAATGAACCGATCAAATCGCTGCGGCAACTCGCGGCGGCCGAACGGGACTGCAAGCGTTGCCCGCTCTATCGCGACGCCACGCAAGCGGTGCCGGGCGAAGGTCCAAGCCGTGCCGCCTTCATGCTGGTGGGCGAACAGCCGGGCGACAAAGAGGATATCGCCGGCAAGCCGTTCGTCGGCCCGGCGGGCCGCGTGCTCGACCAGGCGCTGCACGATGCTGGCATCGCGCGCGAGGACGTTTTCGTCACCAATGCGGTAAAGCACTTCAAACATGAGATGCGCGGAAAACGCCGGCTGCACAAACGTCCCAACAATAACGAGATCGAGCGCTGCAAGATCTGGCTCGACCTTGAGCGCAGCCTGGTCAAGCCGTCAGTCGTGGTTGCGCTCGGCGTGACCGCTGCGCGCAGCCTGACGGGACGCACCGTCACCATCGGCAAAGTGCGCGGCAAGCCGCTTGCCCTGGCGAAGGGCACGCTGCTCGTCGTCACCGTTCACCCGTCTGCGCTGCTGCGCATCGAAGATGAGGCCGAGCGCCGTGCGGCCTATCGGAGTTTCGTCGCGGATCTGAAGATGGCGGCTTCGTCAAATCGCTGATTGGGCGGCCCTGCGCGGAGGCGCCGGCAATTCTGCCGCGTGAGACGAGCGGGAAGAGTTGGGCCGTGCGCGTCGATCAGCTTGCCGTCGGCGCCTCGCCGGGCCGCGACGCGGGCCTTGCCAAGCCGGCCTGGGCAAGCGCGGCCGCGATCTGCTGCATCCGGTTGATCAGATCCGCCGCCGCGGCGGTCGACAGCACGAGACGGCAGGCCGGATAGCGGCGGCCGGTAAGCGGTGCATTAGGCCTGACCTCGTCGAGCCGCGTGACCGCGAATTCGAGCCGCAGCGTTTGCCCGTCGAAGACCAGACCGCTGACCGAATCCGCGAAAGTCTCCGCGAGGTCGGGACGATCGATATAGCGGATCGTCACCGCCTGCCGCTGCGCCTCCGGCGCGGCCGCGCTTTTGGCGGTGATCGACTCGCCCTGCTCGGAAGCCATTTGTCCCCTCCCGCGGTCGCCTGCGTGATTTTCGTTCGCTCAGTCGTCTTCGCCGAAACGCGAATTGATCAGTGCAGTCAAAGCATCGATGACTTCGACGGCCTCCCGGCCGGTCGCCTCGACGGTGATGGAGGTGCCGGGCGCCGCCGCCAGCATCATCAGGCCCATGATCGAGGTGCCGCCGACGGTTTCGCCGCAACGCATGACGCGCACGTCGGCGTCGAACTTCTCTACGGTCTGCACGAATTTGGCCGACGCCCGCGCGTGCAGGCCCTTCCGGTTGCAGATCGCGAGCTTGCGGACTACCGCGCCATCGCGGAACGGCCGCTCGTCGGGCAAGCATTCGTCGCTGCGGGGGGCCGGCGAGCTCATTTTCCGGTCAGCACGCGGCTGGCGATGGTCACGTATTTGCGCCCGGCGTCTTGCGCGGCCGCGACCGCTTCGGCGAGCGGACACTCGTCGCGCACTTTGGCGAGCTTGACCAGCATCGGCAGATTGATGCCGGCGAGGACTTCGACCTTAGGCCGGCTCATGACCGAAATGGCGAGGTTCGAGGGCGTGCCGCCGAACATATCGGTCAGAATGGCGACCCCGTCTCCGCTGTCGACGCGCTTGACAGCCTCGATGATGTCCTTGCGGCGCTCTTCGACGTCGTCGTCCGGGCCGATGGTGACCGCTTCGATCTGATCCTGCGGACCGACCACATGCTCTAAAGCCGCCCGGAACTCGACTGCCAGCCGCCCGTGGGTCACAAGCACAAGACCGATCATGGAACTCCCCGCGGGCGCGTCCCGGGTGCACCGCACGAAAGGGTGCTCATCTTGACCATCCGAAGCCCAAGCGCAAGGGGCATTTTCAGGGGAATCCGGCGGTTGTTGCATTGCGGTAACGCAAAGTCTCGAACGCCGACTTCGGGCGCCTGCCCGGGCTCCTTTTGCCGCATAAGACGAAGGACGGCGCGATCCCAAGTCTAGACGCGTTAAGGTTACCAATCTCCAAACCGGAAATGGATCCGTCAAATCCAGCTGTCCGAGGGTGATTTGATGAAAGCGAGTATGTTCGGCAAGGCGGGCTCACCCGATGCCACGGCAAGTCGCGGTAGCAATATACCTTCAATTTCAGCCGTGCGCTGAGCGGCATCGGGTAGGCGACTAGCATCGGCGGCGGCGAGATCGACCACGAGACCGACGACAGCGCTCGGCTCGTGAACCATCCGCAACAGCCCGACGCCGCGTACCTCGATCAGGCCGGCGAGCGCCTTGGCAGGTCGCGCCAGTAACCGTCCGCCGGCAGGCTCGAGATAAGCGCGATCGTCGGCGACAAGCCGCGTGAACGGTAAGGCGCCCGCGCGTCCCGTCTCGATCAGGTCGAGTGCAAGTCGCGACTTGCCCGACGCGGATGGTCCGCGGATCAGCACCGCACGCGCGCCGACCAACACGGCTGAGGCGTGCACCGTCGTCGATCGTGCCGCCATCACATCGCCGGCAGGCGCACGATAAAGCGCGCGCCGAGGACCGTCGACGCTCCGTCCATGCCTGCCGCGCCGATCCGGTTCTCTACCCAGATGGCGCCGCCGTGCGCTTCGACGATCTGCTTGGAGATGGAAAGCCCTAGGCCGGAATTCTGGCCAAAGCCCTGATGCGGGCGATCGGTGTAGAAGCGCTCAAACACCTTGTCCACGGCATCGGGGCGCACGCCCGGGCCATCGTCGTCGACCAAAATATCGACATTGCTCTTCAAGCGTCGGCAGGTGATGCGCACCATACCTCCCGGCGGCGAGAAGGAGCGGGCGTTCTCAATCAGATTGTCGACAACCTGGCCGAGACGGGAATCGTGGCCCGGGACCTGAAACGACTGCGCGCCGCCGCCTTCGAAGCGCAGCGTGACCTTGACGCCGTCGTCGCGTTTGACCTCGTTGGCCACCGTAACGAGCGTATTGAGAAGCTTGGCGAGATCGACGGGCGCCGTTTCCTGGCGCTGCAGCTCGGCGTCGAGGCGGCTGGCGTCGGAAATGTCGGAGATCAGCCGGTCGAGCCGCTTGACGTCGTGCTGGATGATCGCAAGCAGCCGCGCGCGGCTCTCGTCGGTCTTGGCAAGCGGCAGCGTTTCCACGGCGGAGCGCAGCGAGGTGAGCGGATTTTTCAGCTCATGGGCGACGTCGGCTGCGAAGCTTTCGATCGCTTCGATCCGGCTGTAGAGCGCGTTGGTCATGTCGCGCAGCGTGCCCGACAAATGCCCGATCTCGTCGCGCCGGCGCGTGAAATCGGGAATTTCCACCCGCGACCGGATGCGGCGGCGCACGCTCTCGGCCGCGTCCGCGAGCCGCCGCACCGGCTCGGCGATCGTTCCGGCCAAAAGGATCGAGAGCACGACCATCACGGCGGCAGCGACGAGAAAGACCTTGAGGATGGCGAGCCGTTCTGCCTCCACCATGTCGTCGATATCGGCGCCTTGCGTCGAAAGCATCAGAGCGCCGCGCACGGCGCGAAAGCGCTGTACCGGCACCGCGACCGAAACGATGACATCGCCGCGGTCGTTGATGCGCACCATGCTCGAATTTTGGCCGTTCAGCGCCTGCGCGACCTCCTGATAGCCCCGTCCGTTCGAGGCGCCGAGCTCATGGTAGAGCGGCAAGTCGCCGCGTCCGAGCCACCGGCGCGCGGCAGTAAAAATCCGCTCGAACAGCCCCGGCTTTTCGGCGTTCGGCGGCGGCAGGTCGAAGCGCAGAACGTCGCCGCGGCCGAACAGGTTGCGGCTGTCGACCAACAGCACGCCGTCGCGGTCGTAGATGCGTGCGCGCGTCTTGGTCGGCGAAACGAGCCGCCGCAACACCGGAGCGACGCGCTCGGGGTTGATCGGGAATTCGATGCCGTAGAGGGCGTCCTCGGACGGGCCGTAGCTTTCACCCGGATGCAGATCGAGAAGCTTGTCCGGATCGATGGTGATCGATGAATCGGTCTCGACCGTCGCCGAGGCCGCGATGGCGCCGGCGATGATCTGGCCTTGCACCAGCAAGCTCTGAATGCGCGCGTCGATCAGCCCGGCGCGAAACTGCGACAGAAAAGTGATGCCGATGGACAGCGCCAATAGCCCGGTGACGTTGAGAAAGACGATGCGGCGGGTGAGGCTCGAGAAGCTCTTGGTGATGAAGAACTGCCAAACGCGCTGCGACCAGTCGCCGAGCCGGGCGAAACCGTGGGGTCGCGGGCGCGCCGAAGCGGTATTGAGGCCAGCGGCCTCGATCGAGGCCTCGACCTCGGTCGATGCGTGAGCCTGCGCGCCGGCTCTTGCGATTTCTGCAGTTCGATCGAGCACGTCGTCTGCCGGGGTTCCGAACCATGCCCGCATAGCGGCATGGACGCCATTACTACCGCACGTCAGCCGTCCCAGTCAGGGGCCGGTTGGGGCCAGCCGAGGGCCATGGATCAAACTCGCCGGCGCAAATCCGGCGACCATTCGGGCGACCCATTCAGACCACCCACGGCTTGTTGGCGCCAACTAGACCGTGATCCGTAATCGGATCGCGGTCTAATTTTTACGTTGGTGCATGATCTTTTTCGGAAAACCGGTTTCCACTTTTCCGGATCATGCACTTAGAGCACAGTCGCGCTTCATATTGAATCGATCGTCGCTCTAAGTTTTTGGTGGAGCATGATCTTTTCGGAAAACCGGTTCCCACTTTTCCGGATCATGCTCGAGCGCTTATTCTTTAAAGCGATAACCGACGCCATACAACGTCTCGATCATATCGAATTCGTTGTCGCTGGCCTTGAATTTTTTGCGCAGCCGTTTGATGTGGCTGTCGATGGTGCGGTCGTCGACATAGACCTGATCGTCGTAGGCGGCGTCCATCAGAGCGTTGCGGCTTTTCACGACACCGGGACGGCTCGCCAATGCCTGCAGAATCAAAAATTCGGTGACGGTCAGCGTTACCGGTTCGTTTTTCCAGGTACAGGTGTGGCGTTCCGGGTCCATGCGCAGTTGCCCGCGCTCCAGCACCTTGCTGTCGGCCTCTTTCGGCGCGGCGCCGTCCTTGGGTGAAGCACGGCGCAGCACGGCCTTGACGCGCTCGACCAGAAGGCGCTGCGAGAACGGTTTACGAATGAAGTCGTCGGCCCCCATTTTCAGGCCGAACAATTCGTCGATCTCCTCATCTTTGGAGGTGAGGAAAATGACTGGCACGTCGGACTTCTGCCGCAGCCGGCGCAATGTCTCCATGCCATCCATGCGCGGCATCTTGATATCGAGGATGGCGAGGTCCGGCGGGGCCGTCTTAAAGCCGTCGAGCGCGGAAGCGCCGTCGGTATAGGTCGTGATCCGATACCCCTCGGCCTCCAACGCGATGGACACCGAGGTCAGGATATTGCGGTCGTCATCGACGAGAGCGATTGTCGGCATGGCGGCCTTCTAGCATGAGTCGGCCGCAAGCTTCACCAGCCCCGGCCCCATAAGCCTTTGAAACCCCATGTAGGGGCGGAAGTGTGACCGGACAAGGCAAAATCGGGGCAATTGCCGCACAAGAAGGGAACTGGAACCATGGCGGAAGCCGACAAAGCGCCCCCTTTGCCGGGATTTATGCCGAACCGCCTGCCGGAAAACGCTCCGGCGCCCGATTTTGACGCCGGCGCGGTCGCCAAGGCCCTCCTGCGGACAACGCGGGCGGGCGCGCTTGCGACCATCGATCGCGTTAGCGGCCATCCGTTCGCGTCATTGGTTAACGTCGCAACCGACGTCGACGGCTCTCCTGTCATTCTGGTTTCCCGGCTTTCCACTCACACCGCCAATCTCGAGGAGGACAGTCGCGCGTCGTTGCTCTTGGCGGCCAGCGGCCGCGGCGACCCGCTCGCCTATCCGCGCCTGACCGTGCTTGGCGCCTTCATCCATATCGGGCGCGACCATTTTCAGGAACGCCGCCTGCGCCGGCGCTTCCTTTCTCGCCACCCGAAATCGGAGCTTTATGCGGGGTTTGCCGATTTCTCGTTCTGGCGCCTGCAGATGGTTTCCGCCCATCTCAATGCCGGGTTCGGGCGCGCCGCCGATCTGAAAGCCGCGGACGCGGCGACGGACATTGCTGGCGCGGAGAATTTGATCGAAGCCGAGGCAGGCGCCGTCGCGCACATCAATGACGATCATGCCGAAACCGTTCGGCTCTATGCGACCAAGCTGCTTGGCGCCGAGGACGGGCCATGGCGGCTGACCGGGCTCGATCCTGAAGGCCTCGATCTTGCGCTCGGCGATGCGACGCTGCGCTTGCCGTTTCCGGAGCGGGTGGTCAGCGCCGAGCAATTGCGCCGGGTGGTCGTGGACTTGGCGAAAACGGCGCGAGCGCGCTAGACGCGGCTTAACTCTGCCCGCCCGTTTCGGCTGTTTTGATGAAAAAATACGCATGCGCTTGTTGCGCTGCAGCGCGAGAGCGCGGGTCGGTTTTACCTAATCAAGCATGAGATGCGCGGCGGTCTTGGCAGATGCTAGGATGCTCGATATAGGGTCGCACGCCCTGGCTGCGGGCCGACTTGGTATCACGAGGCAGCCGTGCAGGCCGGCGACGCACGCCGGAGTAGGTTGCGGAGGCGAGCGTGAAAGAAACTGGTCTGCGAAGTAGCGCCCAAGGCGCCGACAAATTCGGTCTGAAAGGCCTCGCCGCGGTCCACTGGAATTTGCCCGATACGGTTCTGGTTGAACAGGCGCTTGCCGCCGGCGAAGGCTCTCTCGTCCAGGGCGGCGCATTCTGCGCCGAGACCGGCACCCATACCGGCCGCAGCCCCAAGGACAAATTCATCGTCGTCGACGCGCAGACCGAAAAATCGGTGTGGTGGGAGAAGAACGGCCGGCTGTCGCCGGAGAAATTCCAGCTGCTGTTCGACGATTTCATTGCCCATGCCATGGGCAAGACGCTGTATGCGCAGGACCTCTATGGCGGCGCCGATCCGCGCTATCGCATCAAGACCCGCGTCTATAATGAGCTCGCCTGGCATTCCATGTTCATCCGCGCGCTGTTGATCAGGCCGGAGCGCACGGAGCTTGCGCACTACGTACCCGATTTCACCATCCTGTCGCTGCCCTCTTTCAAGGCCGATCCCGCGCGCCACGGCGTACGATCGGAAACCGTCATCGCCATCGACTTCACCCGGCGCGTCATCCTGATCGGCGGCACCTCCTATGCCGGCGAGATGAAGAAATCGGTGTTCACTACGCTCAATTATTATCTGCCGGCCGAGAGCGTGATGCCGATGCACTGCTCGGCGAATGTCGGACCGGAGGGCGACGTGGCGTTGTTCTTCGGCTTGTCCGGCACCGGCAAGACGACGCTGTCGGCCGATCCCAAACGCACGCTGATCGGCGACGACGAGCATGGCTGGGGCCCGCAGGGCGTGTTCAATTTCGAGGGCGGCTGCTACGCCAAATGCATCAAGCTTTCCGCCGAGGCGGAGCCCGAGATTTACGCCACCACCAAACGCTTCGGCACCGTGCTCGAAAACGTCGTGTTCGATCCCGATACGCGCGTCTGCGACTTCGACGACGACTCAAAGACCGAGAACACCCGCGCGGCCTATCCGCTCGATTTCATTCCCAATGCGTCGCGCAGCGGCCGCGCCGGCATGCCGAAGAACATCGTGCTGCTCACCGCGGATGCTTTCGGCGTCATGCCGCCGATCGCCAAGCTCACCCCGGCGCAGGCGATGTACCACTTCCTCTCCGGCTACACCGCCAAGGTCGCGGGCACCGAGAAGGGATTGGTCGGCGTGCAGCCGGAATTCTCCACCTGCTTCGGCGCGCCGTTCCTGCCGCGCCATCCGTCGGTGTACGGTAATCTGTTGCGCGAGCTGATCAGCGCCCATGACGTCGATTGCTGGCTGGTCAATACCGGCTGGACCGGAGGCATCTACGGCGTCGGCCGGCGCATGCCGATCAAGGTCACGCGCACGCTGCTCACCGCCGCGCTTAACGGCTCGCTGAAGAACGCGAAATTCCGCACCGATCCGTATTTCGGCTTTGCCGTGCCGACGCAACTGACCGGCGTGGAGCCGCATCTGCTCTATCCGCAGAAGACCTGGCAGAACAAGCTCGAGTTCGATCAGACCGCGCGCAAGCTCGTCGGCATGTTCCAGAAGAACTTCGTGCAGTTCGAAGATCACGTCGAGGCCGACGTGCGCGCGGCAGCGCCGGAAGTGCGCATCGCCGCCGAGTAACTCCCCGTCGCCCTTCAAGATGGGCATAGCGCCTCAAAGACGCGCGTAAACACGCTTGCGACTCGTACCTCAAGATGACCGCGAACGTCGCCACGACCGCCATGGCGTTTCCGGCACCGGCGTGAGCGGCGATCTGCCGGCGGCCCAGGCGAGGATGTTGTCGACGATCAGCTGATCCATCTTCGCGCGGGTAAAAACCGACGCCGAGCCGACATGCGGCAACAGCACGACGTTGTCCATCGTCAGCAATTCCGCAGGTACGTGCGGCTCGTTGGCGAAAACGTCGAGGCCGGCGGCCAGGATCTTCTTCGCTTTGAGCGCCGCGATCAAAGCGGCCTCGTCGACCACCGAGCCGCGCGCGACGTTGATGAGAATGCCGTCGGAGCCCAATGCTTGGAGCGCGTCGGCGCCGATCATGTTCCGCGTCGCCGCGCCGCCGGGCACGATAGCGATGAGCGTATCGACGGCGCGTGCCATGTCGATGAGCCGCGGATAGTGCCGATAGGTAAGTTCAGGACGCGGCCGCCGCGTGTGATAGACGATCGGCACGCCGAACGCTTGCAGCCGGCGGGCGATGGCCTGACCGATGCGGCCCATGCCGACGAGGCCGACGGTGCGGTTGCGCAGTGTCGCACGGCTCAGCGGGTAATCGCCGGCGAGCCATTTGCCGGCGCGCAGATAGCGTTCGGCCTGCGGCAGCTCACGCACGGTGCACAAGAGCAAGCCGATCGTAGTATCGGCGACCTCCTCATTGAGCACGTCGGGCGTATGGGTGACGATGATGCCGCACTTCGCCGCGGCGTCGGCGTCGATATGATCGTAGCCGACGCCGAAGCTTGCGACGATCTCAAGCTCGGGCAGTCGAGCGAACAACGCCTCGCCGATCCGCTCGACCGGGGCGCTCACCGCGATGGCGCGCACGTGAGCGACGGAGGGAAGGAAGGCGTTGCGGTTTGGCGGCGGTGGCAGGACGCGCAGGTCGAAATGTGCAAGACCCTCGGCAATGACCGGCCGCGGCGGGCCGATCAGTAGCACTTCCAATCGCTTTTCAGTCAATGTGTTACATCCTTTGGGCTTCAATCGTCGGCGCGCGGGCGGTTGCGGCCGATGAAGGGTATGAGGGCCGGCACCTCGGCGCGATAGCGGACATAACGTTCGCCGAAGGTCTCGCTCATGAAGCGCTCTTCCATGCGCAGCTTGAACAACAGCGACACTGTCAATAGCGCAAACGCCAAAAGGCCGCGCCGTTCGCCGAAGGCGACGGCGGTGCCAAGAATGGCCAGCAGCAATCCGCTATAGATCGGGTGGCGGACGAAACGGTAGGGGCCGCTACGAATAAGCTCATGGTCCTCTTTGACGGTGACGATGCCGCTCCAGTCGCGGCCGAGATGGCGGCGCGCCCAGACGGCGAAGGTAAGGCCCGCGGCGACCATGAGCAGGCCGATCCAATACGCCGCCATCGTGCGCGGCAGAAAATGCGCATTAAGCCAAGATAGCGGCTGATCAGGAAATGCCAGCAGCGCGGCAGCGAGCACCGTCGGCACGACCGCGGCGAGACGCGTGATGAACGATTGCCGGCGACGCGTGCGCTTGACGTCTCGCGCCGCGACGATCCAGTAGGCGAGCCACGCCAGCCACAGCACGGCAAATGGCGCGAGACGGAGCCAATAATTCACGTGCAATCCCCGAAGCGGTGGCTCTAAACATTTTGCTGGCGCATGATCTTTTCGGAAAACCGGTTCCCACCCGCGGATCAAGTCCGCGGGCAGGCTTTTTTCCGGATCATGCTCAGACCAGCATGGTCACCGGCGTCTCGATCAGCGCCTTGAGCGCCGCCAGAAGCTCGGCGCCGAGCGTGCCATCGACCACGCGATGATCGCAGGAGAGTGTCGCCGTGAGCATGCTGGTAAAGGCGACACCGCCGTCGGTTTTCTCGATCGCCTGCCGGCGGGCGGCCCCGATTGCGAGAACCGTCGCATGCGGCGGGTTGATGATGGCGGAGAACTCCCGCACGCCGTACATGCCGAGATTGGAGATCGCAGTCGACCCGCCCTGATATTCGGCGGGCTTGAGCTTCTTGTCGCGCGCGCGCGACGCGAGTTCTTTCATTTCGATGGAAATGGCACTGACCGATTTCGTTTCTGCCGCGCGGATCACCGGCGTGATCAGTCCGCCGTCGAGCGCAACTGCAACGCCGATGTCGCTGTGACGAAAATGCAGGAGACGGTCGCCCGCCCATACCGCATTCGCCGCCGGCACCCGTTGCAAGGCAAGTGCGAGCGCGCGGATGACGAAATCGTTGAGCGAAAGCTTGAACGCGGCATCGCCAGCGGCCGTGGGCGCCGCTGCATTGGCCTCTTCGCGCAAGGCGATCAGGCGGTCGATCGCGATATCGGCGGTCAGGTAGAAATGCGGTATTGTTTGCTTCGCCTGTTCAAGCCGCGCGGCGATGGTCTTGCGCATCGCGTCGAGTGGCACTTCCTCGTAGCTTTGCGGATCGTAGAGGGCTTTGATCCGGTCCGCGCTCGGGCCCTCGGCGAGCGGCATGCGCGCGGGCCGCGCATCGGCTACGTCGTGCGCGACAATGCGGCCGTGCGGGCCGGAGCCGCGAAGCCTCGACAGATCGATGCCGGCCTCGTGCGCCAGTCGCCGCGCCAGCGGGGTGACCGTAACGCCGCCGGCAAGCCGCGCCGGACCGAAATTACGTTCGGGCGTGCGAACCTCGAAGAACGGATCGAGCTTGGTCGGCTGTCGCGAGGGGTGCTGCGCCACGGGCCCAGGACTGCTTTCATAACCGGCGGGCGGAGCCGGCGCCTCCGTCGCTGCCGAAGCCGCCTTGGTCGGCGCACTGGGCGCATGGCCCGCCGCGCCGATGACGCCGACGATGGCGCCGACCGGCGCCACTTCGCCGGCCGCGACGCGAATCTCGCGCAGAATGCCGGCTTCCGTCGCCGGCACCTCCATCGACACCTTGTCGGTCTCGATCTCGAACAAATTGTCGCCCGGCTTCACCGCGTCGCCGGCGGATTTGAACCACTGCGTGATTTTTCCCTCGGCGACCGTTTCGCCGAGCTGCGGCATGAGGACGTTCATGGCACTCCCAAAAGTTCATCGTCACCCTGAGGTGCGCACCTCAGGATGACGGAACACAATCACCACGTCACCGAAATGTACTGCGTTTGCAGAAATTCCATGAGGCCCTCGTGCGCGCCTTCGCGGCCGATGCCCGATTGCTTCATGCCGCCGAACGGCGCGGCAGGATCGGAGACGATGCCGCGGTTTAATCCGATCATGCCGAAGTGGAGCTTTTCCGACACGCGCATGCCGCGGCTCAAATCCCTAGTGTAGAGGTAGGCGACGAGGCCGTATTCGGTGTCGTTGGCGCGTGCGATGACCTCGTCCTCGGAGCGGAACGTCTGCAACGAGGCGACTGGCCCGAAAATCTCCTCGGTGAGCATCTTGGCGTCGTCGGAGACGTTGGCGAGCACGGTTGCCGGATAGAAAAAGCCCGGCCCGGACGGCGCCTTGCCGCCGGTGAGCACTGTGGCGCCCTTCTTCACGGCGTCATCGACCAGTTCGATCACCTTGTCGAGCCCATCCTTGTTGACCAGCGGTCCGAGCGCAACGCCGTCGTCGAGGCCGTTGCCCATTTTCAAGCCCGCCATCTTGGCGGTGAGCTTTTGGGCAAACTCGTCATGCACCTTCTCGTGCACGTAGAAACGATTGGCCGCCGTGCAGGCTTCGCCCATGTTGCGCATTTTGGCGACCATGGCGCCCTCGATCGCGGCGTCGATATCGGCGTCGTCGAACACGATGAAGGGCGCATTGCCGCCGAGCTCCATCGCCGGCTTGACGATATTGTCGGCGGCTTCGCGCAGGAGCTTCCTGCCGACCTCGGTCGAGCCGGTGAACGATACGATACGTACGCGCGGATCGTGCAGCATGGCGCTCACCACCTTGGCGGAGGAGCGCGAGGGAATGACGTTGACGACGCCGGCCGGCACGCCGGCTTCCTCCAGGATCGGCATCAGAGCGAGCATGGTGAGCGGCGTATCGGAGGCGGGCTTGAGCACCACCGGGCAGCCGGCGGCGAGCGCCGGGCCGATCTTGCGCGTGGCCATGGCGGCCGGAAAATTCCACGGCGTCACCAGCACCGCGACGCCTGCCGGCTTGTGATGCACCAGGATGCGCGCGCCGGAGGCCGGTGCCCGGCCCATGTCGCCCACGTTGCGCACCGCTTCCTCGGCGTACCAGCGGAAGAACTCCGCGGCGTAGGCGACCTCGCTGCGCGAGTCTGGCAAAGCCTTGCCGTTCTCGATGGTGATCAGCTTCGCCAGCCGCTCGGCGTCGCGCATGATCAGCTCGAAGGACTTGCGCAGGATTTCCCCGCGCTCACGCGGCTTCTTGGCGGCCCAGCCGGGAAAGGCGGCATCCGCGGCGTCGAGCGCGGCCTTGGCGTCCTCGACCGTGGCGCTCGCGACCGAAGCGACCTTGTTCTCGGTTGCCGGGTCGATCACGTCGAAGCGGCCGCCGTCGGAGGATTGGCGCCATTGGCCGCCGATCCACAGATCGGTCGGAACGTTGGCGAGGAGATTGTCGTACCTGGCACTCATGGCGTCACCTCGGCTTTTTTCAAGTCATGCCCGGCGGGCGCCGGGCCAAAGCGCGGGGATGAAAACTGATTAGCTTTGCAACGAGCGCCGCACCCGCTCGGCGATGCGCTCGACGCTCGGCAGCGCGATGTCTTCCAGAATATCGGCCGCCGGCAGCGGGATATGCGGCGTAGTGATCCGCACCGGCGGTCCGTCGAGTTCGTAGAAGGCCTCGTCGGCGACGATCGAGACAAGCTCGGCGCCCCAGCCGCACAGCCGCGGATTTTCCTCGACCGTGAACAGGCGGTGGGTGCGCGCAACCGAGCCCAGGATCGTCCGCGTGTCGAGCGGCACCAGCGAGCGCACATCGATCACTTCGCAATCGATGCCGTGCTCGCCGTTAAGTTTATTCGCCGCCTCCAGGGCACGCGGCACCATCAGCGCGAGCGCGAGGATGGTGGCGTCCTTGCCCGGCCGCACCACCTTCGCCCTGCCGAGCGCGTCTACGATCTCGCCGTCCGGCACCTCGCCCTTGGTCGCGTAGAGCGATTTGTGCTCGAAGAAGATCACCGGATCGGGATCGCGTACGGCCGCCGCCATGAGGCCGATCACGTCGCGCGGGCTCGACGGCGCCACCACCTTGAGCCCCGGAATCATCATGCACCAGTTCTCGACGCTCTGCGAATGCTGTGCGCCGAAACGCGCGCCGCCGCCGTTGCCGGTGCGCACCACCAGCGGACATTTGAGCTGACCGTTCGACATATAGCGGCTCTTGGCGAATTCGTTGGCGATGTAGTCGAAGCACACCGCGATGAAATCCGAGAACATGATCTCGGCGATCGGCTTCAAGCCGGTCATGGCGGCGCCCATGGCGGCGCCGAGGATCGCCTGTTCGGAGATCGGCGTATCGCGCACGCGCGTCGGGCCGAATTGCTCGAACAGGCCGACGGTCGCCTTGAATACGCCGCCAGGCTTGCCCACGTCCTCGCCGAGGAAAACGACGTCGGGGTCACGCGCCATTTCCTGCGCGATGCCGCGGATCACCGCTTCGCGATAGGTTAGTTCCGCCATGCGAAACCTCCGTCGGCATAGACGTCGGCGGTGAGGATTTCGGCCGGCGGCGGCGCCGCCGCCTTGCACCGCTCGGTCGCCTCGTCGACGCGGCGCTTCACGTCGGCTTCCATGCGAACGATCGTATCTTCGCCGATCCCGAATTGCTTGAGCCGCTCGCGATAGATCCTGATCGGGTCGCGTTCCTTCCACTTTTCCAGTTCGCCTTCGGGCCGATATTTGGCCGGATCGGCGCGCGAGTGCCCGCTGTGACGATAGGTCAGGCATTCGATCAACGACGGACCGCCGCCGGCACGCGCTTTGTCGTAAGCCGACATGGCGGCGCGGTAGACAATATCGGCGTCGTTGCCGTCGACGATGATGCGCGGCAGCCCATAGCCGGCGGCGCGGTCGGCAGCCGGGTGCGGCACCGCCGTCACGTCGCCGATCGGCGTATATTCCATATAGAGATTGTTCTCGCAGACGAAGATCACCGGCAGCTTCCACACCGCTGCGAAGTTCAACGCTTCATGAAAGGCGCCGATATTCGTCGTGCCGTCGCCGAAGAAGCAGACCGAGACGTCCTTCTGGCCCTTGTATTGCGCACGCCAGGCCGCCCCGCAGGCGATCGGCAAATGCGCGCCGATGATCGCGTAGGAGCCCATCACGCCGTGCTCGACCGAGGTCAGGTGCATCGAGCCGCCTTTGCCGCGCATGAGTCCGGTGTCGCGCTGCATCAGCTCGCCCAGCACCTTCTCGATCGACACGCCGCGCGCCAGCGTGTGCGCGTGGCCGCGATAGGTGCAGAAGGAAAGATCGCCCGGGCGCATGGCGGCGGCGAAGCCGGCGGCGACCGCCTCCTGGCCGAGCGAAAGGTGCACGGTGCCCTTGACGAGGTTTTGCAGGAACAGATCGTGCGCGCGCTGCTCGGCTTCCCGAAGCTCGACTTGCACGCGATACATGGCGAGTCGCTTTTCTTCGCCGATGTCGTCGTTGAGACTTGCCGTTGACGCGGGCGCGCGGTCCTCGATCTTGGCCATGAACTATCCTTCAGAAGGCCCGATATGATGCGCGGGGCGGGCGCAACTTAACGCCACTTGCGAAGCCGAAGCAACGGCTCGGACGGTCCGCGGGGCGGTGGGCAGCGTTCAATCAGGACGGCGCGCTTGCGCAAGGCGCGGCATTTTAGGTAAGTGGCGCAAACGGAGATTGCGATGGCCCAGGACAGTGCCCAGGACAGCGCCCAAAATCAGGTCCAAGATCAAGGCAAAGACCAAACCCGCCATCATCAATCCGACGATCAAGTCCTCCGCTTCTTCGGCGGTCCGCCCCTGGCGGTGATGGGGCGGCTGGTTCTTTTGTCGATTCTGGTGGGCGTGATCCTCGCGGCGATCGGGCTGGATCCGTGGAACATCGTGGAATCGGTCCGTCAGCTCATCGTGCACATCTGGAGGATGGGCTTCGACGTCGTGCGTTGGCTCTGGCGGTATTTCCTGCTCGGCGCCGTGATCGTCGTACCGATCTGGTTTCTCGTCCGGCTGGCGAAAGCGCCGCGCGGCGGCTGAGTACGCGCGTCACGCCGGGCTCGCGGCGTCGGTCGCGCGGGCAGAACGATACGTTCAATCGTCTTCAGTCGTCGGAACGGGGGCCGAGGACGTGGGTGCATCGCCTTCGCCCGGCATGGACTGATCGCGCGGGCCGCGATGGCGCCGCCGCCGCCGATGCAGCGGAAAGCGATCCGACGAGCCGTCATAGCCATTGGGCCCGTTCGGGCCGCTCTGACTTTGCTGCGGTTGGCCGCCGGTGATGAAAGAGGGAAGCCGCTCCACATCTTCCTCGCTTGCAGCGGGCGGATGCTGCGGGCGCGGTTGAGCGTGCTGCGGTTGCGATTGCGGCTGATGTTGCTCGCGCGGGTAGAACGGCTGCGGCTCGCGTGGTGAAAACGGCTCGCCGATGGACGGCTGCTCGTTGTCGCCGTCGTCGTAGCCGTCGTCGGGTGCGCTGCTGCGCGATTCGCCGGCCGGCTGGTAATAGGGCTGACTCTGGCGGAATTGCTCCTGCGCCGCCGCGATCAGGCGGAAATAGTGCTCCGCGTGCTGATAGTAGTTCTCGGCTGCGACCGGATCTCCGGAACTCTGCGCGTCGCGAGCGAGCTGGAGATATTTTTCCGCGACATGGGATGCCGTGCCCCGGATTTTCACGTCCGGTCCATTGGACTCGTACATGCGCGACAATGGATTTTGATGATGATGATGATGACCGCCTTTGCGGTTGCGACCCCGCATGCGCTTGTTCTGACCGTTTCTCATGTTTGCTGTTCCGCCAACCCCTTCATTTGCGGCAGCACAAATGCCGCCGTTTCACTTACCCAATGTCGTGTCCCCTGACATACGAAAACCGGGTCATTTGCCTGCGCACCGTCGTCGCGGCCGCATTCCCGCCCCTGCCCTGTCACAGTCCATCAGCAATACAGCCCTCACCGGCGGTTTCGCCACGGTGTTGCGAACCCCTCGTTGTGCGCGGCATCTCAACAATGCGCGCCTTACCGACAAAGTTTCTCGGTCTGATCTGGCGATCCCGTTTGCCGTCCGATCCGGCTTTTGCTGTTCAGGCTTTCGTTTCACCTAGCCTGCGCTGCCAACCTCATAAGAGGGACGCACCTAATAAGAGGGACGCTCTCGGTTAAGAGGACACTCTTGGCGTTCAAGGCGGCGCGGCACCATCATCTCGGGCCGATTCCGTAGCGCAAGCTAGTCGGTTCCGGCCGATATTCCAAGTGCTTTTTTGCCGCTTTTTGCCGGGGTCCAATGCTCCAGGCTCATGGCTCCTTACTCTTGCGGCTTTTTTGCAAGCAGAGCGCGCGGCACACGACTAAGATCGGTATGCGGCCGCGCGGGCACAAGCCCCGCCGCCGCAAACAAGGCGGCGACCGTCGGCGCCTGGCCGGCGCCGACTTCGACGATGACGGCGGCTGCAGGTTTGAGCAGCGCCGGCACGGTTGCGGCGATCAGCCGATAGTAATCGAGGCCGTCGGGCCCGCCATCGAGCGCCGGCCGCGGATCGAAGTCGCGCACCTCGGGCGCGAGCGCGGCGATGTCGCCGGACGGGATATAGGGCGGATTGGAGACGATAAGGTCGAACGGGCCCGCGAGCGCCGCCGTCATGTCGCAGGCGACGAATGTCGTGCGCAGCAATCCCAAACTGCGCGCGTTGTCGCGCGCGACGACAAGCGCAGCGGGACTTATGTCGGTGCCGACCCCGGAGGCGCCAGGCAATTCGGCAAGCAGCGCCAGCAACAAAGCGCCGGTGCCGGTGCCGAGGTCGGCGATCCGCAGCGTCCGCGCGCGCCCCCCGCCGGCATCGATCGCGGCAAGCGCCGTTTCGACCACCGTTTCCGTCTCCGGCCGCGGCACAAGCGTCGAAGAATCGACGCGTAGCCGCAGACTCCAGAATTCCTTGCCGCCGACGATGCGCGCGACCGGCTCGCGCGCAAGCCGGCGCCGCGCGAGCGCGGCAACCGCTTCGTTCTCCTCGGCGTCGAGGGTGCGCGCGCCGGACGCGGCAAGTACGGCATGATCGAGCGACAACGCGTGGCCGATGAGGATGCGGGCGTCGAGTTCGGCCGAGTCGATCCCGGCGGCGCGGAACTTCTCCGCCAGCGCGCGGCGCGCGCCGGCGATCGTGAGCACATCGGTGTCGCCGCCGCGCACGCGGACGGCGCCGTCGGCTCCGGTCATTGCACCTCCTCGGCCGCAAGCTGCGCCGCCTGATGCTCGGCGACGAGCGCGTCGATGATTTCGCTCAAACCCTCGCCTTCCATGATCTGCGGCAACTTGTAGAGCGTGAGATTGATGCGGTGGTCCGACACGCGGCCTTGCGGGTAATTATAGGTGCGGATGCGCTCGGAGCGATCGCCGGTGCCGACCTGGCCGCGGCGTTCGGCTGCGCGCGCGGCGTCCTGCTTCTGCCGTTCGAGATCGTAGAGTCGCGTGCGCAGCACCGCGAGCGCCTTGGCGCGGTTGCGATGCTGCGAACGATCCTCCTGCATCATGACGACGATGCCGGACGGAATGTGAGTGATGCGTACCGCCGACTCGGTCTTGTTGACGTGCTGGCCGCCGGCGCCGCCGGAGCGGAGCGTGTCGATGCGCAAGTCGGCATCGTTGATGGCGACGTCGACGTCCTGTGCCTCGGGCAGCACGGCGACCGTCGCCGTCGATGTGTGAATACGGCCGGAGCCTTCGGTCGCGGGCACGCGCTGCACGCGGTGCACGCCCGATTCGAATTTGAGCCTGGCGAAGGCGCCGCGGCCGCGGATCTCGACGATGATCTCCTTATAGCCGCCCATCGAGCCTTCGCTCGCCGTCATCACTTCGACTTTCCAGCCTTGGTGCGCCGCATAGCGCTCGTACATGCGGAACAGATCGCCGGCAAACAACGACGCCTCATCGCCGCCGGTGCCGGCGCGGATTTCGAGAATGACGTTGCGTTCGTCCATCGCATCCTTGGGCAGCAGCGCCACCCGCAGTTGCTGTTCGAGCGCCGCGCGCCGCGCTTCGAGCTGCGGCCGTTCCGCTTCGGCGATCTCGCGCACTTCGGTGTCGATCTGCGGGTCTGCGATCAGGCTGGCGACGTCGTCGAGTTCGCTTTGCGCCGCGCGATAAGATTTCACCGCCTCGACCACGGGTGTCAGCTCGGCGAATTCACGCGAGAGCTTCACGTAGACGTCGGGCGGAACCGCCGCGGCAAGATCGCGCTCAAGCACCGCATGGCGGGCGATCAGCGCATTGAGTTTCTGTTCGGGCAACATTGGGTCATTCAAATCTGTAACGATTCCTGCGCGGCGAATTTTTCCAATTGCGCGCGGATCGGCGCGGCTGCCGTTGTCTTCTCGATCAACGGAGCGAGGAACGCGGCGACCTTGCGGCAGTCGAGATCGAGCAGCATCGCCTTGACCGGGCCGACTGCGGACGGTGCCAACGACAGCGAGCGGTAGCCGATGGCGAGCAGCGCCAGCGCGCCGATCGGCTGCGAGGCGAGCTCGCCGCACACCGTCGCCGGCTTGCCGTGCTCCCGCGACTTGTCGGCGATATCCTTGAGCGCGCGCAAGATCGGCGCCGACAATGGATCGAAGCGGTTGGACACGCGCGGATTGCCGCGGTCCACCGCGTAGAGGAACTGCACGAGGTCGTTGGAGCCGACGGAGAGAAAGTCGACGTGATCGAGCAGTTCGTCGAGCTGGTAAAGCAGCGACGGCACCTCGACCATGCTGCCAACCTCGACTTCATCGGGCAGCTTGTGGCCGTGCCGCCGCAAATGCGTCAGCTCGCGCTCGACCAGCTCCTTGGCTTGGTCGAATTCGGCGACGGTGGCGATCATGGGGAACATGATCTTCAGCGCGCGGCCGCCGGCGGCACGAAGGAGCGCACGCAGTTGCGTGCGCAGCAAGGCCGGCCGGTCGAGTCCGAGCCGGATGGCGCGCCAGCCGAGCGCCGGGTTCTCCTCCTCGATATTGCGCATATAGGGAAGCACCTTGTCGCCGCCAATATCGAGCGTGCGGAACGTCACCGGCTTGTCGTTGGCGGCTTCGAGCACGGCCCGATAAAGCGCGTATTGCTCGCTCGCGCGGGGGAAGTTCGGCGCCACCATGAATTGCAGCTCGGTGCGGAACAAGCCGATCCCGGCGGCGCCGGTATCGGCGAGGTGCGGCAGGTCGACGCTCAGACCCGCATTGATCAGCAGCGTCACCTCTTCGCCGTCCTTGGTTACGCACGGCAGGTCGCGCAACGCCTGATACTGCTGCTGGCGTCGCGCCCGCAACCGCACTCGCTCGGCGTAGGCGGCCTCCATGTCGGGCAACGGCCGCAGATGCACGTCCCCGGCCGTGCCGTCCACGATGATGGCGTCGCCGGGGTCGGCCATGCCGGTGGCGTTGTCGATTTCGCCGACTGCGGCAATGCCGAGAGCGCGCGCCACGATGGTGACGTGAGAATGCGGACCGCCCTCTTCGAGAACGAGCCCGCGCAGCTTTTTGCGGTCGTAATCGAGCAACGCCGCCGGCCCCATGGAGCGGGCGACCAGGATGGCGTTGTCCGGCAGGTTCTCGCGCGCGGGCGCGTGGTCGCGGCCGGTGAGCTGACGCATCAGCCGATTGGCGAGGTCATCGAGGTCATGCAGTCGCTCGCGCAAATACGGGTCGGTCTGCCGCAGCATGCGCGCGCGCGTATCCGACTGCACGCGCTCGACGGCGGCCTCCGCGGTCAGCCCCGTCATCACCGCTTCCTCGAGCTTGTGCACCCAGCCGCGGTCATGGGCGAACATGCGGTAGGCTTCGAGCACGTCGCGATGCTCGCCGCCTTCGACGATGTCGCCGTGTTCGAGCATCTCGTCGAGATGGGCGCGCAGGGTCTCGACCGCCGTGCGCAAGTGTGTGAGTTCCTTCTGAACGTCATCGGCGATGTAATTGGTGACCACGACGCGCGGCTCGTGCAGCACCACGTGACCGAGCGCCATCCCTTCGGAAAGCGCCGTGCCCTTCAGATACAGCGATCGCCGCGCGGCAGGCTCGGCGCCGGGAGGCGCCAGCGCCGAGAGCTCGCCCGAAGCGATCATCTCGGCGAGCACCATCGCGGTAGTTTGCAGCGCCTCGACTTCCTCCTCGGAATAGGTGCGCCGGGCGCGGTTTTGCACCACCAGCACGCCGAGCGTATTGCCGGCGCGCAAGATCGGCACGCCGAGGAAGGAATGGTAGATCTCTTCGCCGGTTTCCGGCCGGTAGGAGAAGGCCGGATGGGCCTGCGCGTTCGACAGGTTGATGGCGCTCGCCTGGCCTGCGACCAGGCCGACCAGGCCCTCGTCGGCGGCCAGCACGGTGCGGTGCACCGCGTCGCGATTGAGGCCCTCGGTGGCATAAAGTTCGAGGGTGGAATCAACGCGCAGCACGTACACGGAGCAAACCTCCGCAACCATGTTGGCGGCGATCAGCACCACGATCTTGTCGAGGCGGTCTTGCGCGCTGACCGGCTCCGCCATGACTTCGCGGAGACGGCGCAACAACACGCGCGGACCGCCGAGCGCGCCACGCATGGCGTGAGGTCCCTCGGGCCTTCCTTTTAGACCGGCGCGCCCGCGTCGCGCCGGCCGTGATCGACGTGGATTTCGCCCGGGCTTAGGCCTGCGGCGATCACCCTGCAGCCTATATCGAGTGCGGCATGCAAACCGCAAGCCAGAGTTTGTGGGATGACAACGGTGAAATTTGTGCGCCGCAGCGAGGGTCCCAGTAGTCGCCGCCTTAACGGCGGTGGCCGTTACGGCGACGCCTGGTCGAGGCCGTACAGCGAATGCAGCGTGCGCACCGCCAATTCGGTGAACGCTGCGTCGATCAACAGCGAAAACTTGATCTCCGAGGTGGTGATGGCGCGGATATTCACGGCGCGCTCGGCGAGCGCGCGAAACGCCTGGGCGGCGACGCCGGCGTGGCTGCGCATGCCGATGCCGATAACGGAAACCTTGGCGACGTCGGTGGCGCCGTCGAGCCGCTTATAGCCGATCGCCGCCTTCGCCTTGGCGACGACGTCGAGCGCGCGCTGATAGTCCGCAGCCGGCACGGTGAAGGTAAGATCGGTCGTTTTGCCGTCGGCGGAGACGTTCTGCACGATCATATCGACATTGATGTTGGCGTCCGCCAACGGTACGAAGATCGCGGCGGCGACCCCCGGCTTATCCTCGACCTCGCGCACGGAAATTTGCGCCTCATCGCGAGAAAAGGCGATCCCGGTGACCACTTGCTGTTCCACGATCTCCTCCTCGTCGCAAATGAGAGTTCCCGGCGGGTTGCCGCGGGGGTCGATGTCCTCGGGCCGATCGAAGCTCGATCGCACGAAAATGCGCACATTGTGCACCATGCCGAGCTCGACCGAGCGCACCTGCATCACCTTGGCGCCGAGCGAAGCAAGCTCCAGCATTTCCTCGAACGCGATCTTGTTAAGGCGGCGCGCGCGGGGCACTACGCGCGGGTCCGAGGTGTAGACCCCGTCGACGTCGGTATAGATGTCGCAACGGTCGGCGCGCAGCGCCGCGGCCACCGCTACCGCCGACGTATCGGAGCCGCCGCGCCCGAGCGTAGTGACGCGACCGGTTTCCTTGTGAATCCCCTGGAATCCGGCGATCACCGCCACCTCTTTGCGTTCGGCGAACCGGCGAATGAGCTCGGCGCCGTTGATATCGAGGATGCGCGCGGCGGCGTGCACGTTCGAGGTCAGGACCGGGAGCTGCCACCCGAGCCAGGAGCGGGCATTGACGTCCATATCCTGCAGCGTGATGGCAAGCAGGCCGGCGGTGACCTGCTCGCCGGCGGCGACGACGGCATCGTATTCCCGGGCATCGAAAATACGTCGCTTCTGCAGCGCCGCCTCGCACCAGGCGACCAGCTGATCGGTGGTTCCCGACATCGCCGAAACCACGACCGCGACGTCATGGCCGGCGTCGACCTCGCGTTTGACGTGGCGGGCGACGTTGCGGATGCGATCGATATCGGCGACCGACGTTCCGCCGAACTTCATCACGAGACGGGCCATGGCAGTTGTCTGCGCTCTTTCCGCGGCAAATGCGCCGGGGGCGGTTGTTTTACGGACCCGGCGCGAAAAAGGCGCGTATAGATACCGGCGCGGTGCGCGTCCTGCAACATGACGGCTGTCCGATGCGCCGGCCGCCGGCGACGATCGATGGGTCGGGCCGCGCGCCGAGCGGTATTGAGCACGGTTGCGGCAGGGAAGCGGATGCGAGCGTGCCGCCGCGTCTGAGGTTCGCGGCAATTTCTCTTAAGTTAATACGGCAGTCCCACATAATTCTCGGCAAACGCCGTCGCCGCAGCCTTCGAGCGAAACAGATAGTCAAGTTCGGCGAGCTGGACTTTTTGATCGAACGGGTTTTCGGAAATCCTGTGCAACAGCATCGTCATCCACCACGAGAAGCGTTCGGCCTTCCACACGCGTGCCAATGCGCGCTCGGAATAATGATCGAGGCCGGAATCGGATTTTTCCGCATAATGCTCGATCAGGGCCCGCGACAGATAACGCACGTCGCTTGCCGCAAGATTGAGGCCCTTGGCGCCGGTCGGCGGCACGATATGGGCGGCGTCGCCGGCGAGGAAAAGCCGACCGAAACGCATCGGCTCGGCAACGAAACTGCGCAGCGGCGCGATGCTTTTTTCGATCGAAGGCCCGGTGACAAGCCGCGCGCGGGCCTCGTCGTCAAGCCGGGGCTTAAGCTCCTCCCAGAAACGCTCATCCGGCCAGGATTCGACGTCTTCCGCGAGACTGCATTGCAGGTAGTAGCGGCTGCGCGTCGGCGAGCGCATCG
>Ga0187784_10000516_pt1 | contig 28277 bp, 20 predicted proteins | sample 1015_SJ02_MP15_2_FD_132964 | JGI IMG/M metagenome (GOLD analysis project Ga0187784, IMG submission 132964) | Tropical peat soil microbial communities from peatlands in Department of Meta, Colombia - 1015_SJ02_MP15_20_MG | ecosystem: Environmental > Terrestrial > Soil > Wetlands > Peat | place... | reverse complement strand
TGCGAATGATCGGTGCCATGATGGACATTACCGCGTTCAAGCAGGTTGAGATCAAGATGCAGCAAGCCAAGGAGGCAGCCGAGGCAGCAAACCGCGCCAAGAGCGAGTTTCTAGCCAACATGAGCCACGAAATCCGCACCCCCATGAACGGCGTCATGGGCATGACGGACCTCCTCCTCGACACTCCGCTCAATCCTCAACAGGCAGAATATGTCGGCATGGTCAAAGCCTCGGCCGATTCTCTGCTTACTATCATTAACGATATCCTCGACTTCTCCAAGATCGAAGCCGGCAAGCTGGAAGTCGAGTCCATTCAATTCAAGCTGCGGCAGAGCATCGAACCCGTTCTCAAGACGTTTCTGTTGCGCGCCCACCAAAAGGGGCTGGAGATGAATTGGGTCGTTGAGCCTGAGGTTCCCGAGTCGCTGTTCGGCGACCCCGGCCGCCTGAGCCAGATTCTCGTCAACCTGCTGGGTAATGCCGTGAAGTTCACCGATCAAGGCGAAGTCAACCTGCGGGTGCAGCTCGATTCTTTAGAGCAAGGCTTGGCCCAGCTCCACTTCAGCGTGCGGGATACGGGCATCGGGATTCCGAATAAGAAACTGGAGTGCATCTTCGAAGCATTTACCCAAGCCGACGGCTCCACCGCGCGGCGCTATGGCGGCACCGGCTTGGGGTTGACCATTTCCCGCCAACTGGCGCAAATCATGGGCGGCCGCTTGTGGGCGGAAAGCGTGCCCGGCCAAGGTAGCACCTTTCACTTCACGGTGCGTCTTGGCGCGCCACAAACTCCGCAAGCGCCGGAGAACGCGCTGAGCCGGGTCACCCGGCAGTCAGCCGGCGAAGAGCGTCAGCCCTTGCGAATTCTGCTGGCTGAAGATAACCCCGTGAACCAGACGCTGGCCGCGCGCATGCTCGAGAAACTCGGACATCGCGTGGCCGTGGCCCGCAACGGACGCGAGGCACTCGAGGAAATCCAGGCGCAACCTTTTGACCTGGTTCTCATGGACGTGCAGATGCCAGAACTGGACGGGTTGGAAGCAACCACTGCGATACGGGAGCGGGAAAGAACCACCGGTGGTCACCTCCTGATCGTGGCTATGACCGCGCATGCCATGCGGGGCGATGAACAGCGATGCCTGGCCGCTGGCATGGATGGCTATGTCTCAAAGCCGATCGATATCAATCAACTGATGGCGGTGGTTGATTCGGTGACAGAAAACCCCTGAGCCGCGGCCGGGAGATTCCTCTTGAATAGGACTGCCACTGCCGGCGCTAACAGCTAACTACCTGTTTTTTCTCCGCATGGTTATTGCGGAGCACACCAAGGACTTCCACCACGTTTGGGACCGGACGCTTCCCCAAGAATCGCGAGGTCGATCTCGAATACGTTCGAACCTGGCTGCGCGAGTTCGACCGAGGCCCGGGGGAAAACTCGCTCAAGCGATTTGAGAAGTTGTGGCACCACCGTGCATGAAAATGGCGGCCTGATTCCCCTCCTTGGATAAGGAGGGGCTAGGGGTGGTTGAGCCTCGAGCCACCACCCCCCCGACCCCTCCTCCTTCGGAGGAGGGAGCCATTTTCATGACAGTCGCTCATGCCCATCGGCTGACGGGCGCCCGGAAACCATGAAAATGGATGGGGGTGGCGCATACATTGCCTTGTATGTATGCGCCCTGTAGCGCCGACATAGAAAGCAATGTCGGCGCCACCCACGCTACCCAACCCGTCGATTTTCAGAGCAGCGAAGCACGACAGGCTCCTGATAATCAATGTCAGCTCACAGTTTGAGGAGGCGGTAGCTCACGAAAGCCAGGTGTTTGCTGTCCGGCGACCAGGAGGGAACATTCAGGGTTCCCTGCCCTCCGAACAGTTTCACCAACACGCGCGGTTCGCCGCCTGCCGTGGGCATCAAACGCAGCCGTACATCTTTGTTGGGCGGGTGTCCCTTCACATGCTTGTCGAAGGACAGGAACACCAGCCATTTCCCATCCGGCGAGGGATGAGCGAACCAGTTGGAGTAATCGTCGTTCGTCACCTGCTCCTCCCCGGAGCCATCCGGATGCATGCGCCAAATCTGCATCCAGCCGGTGCGCTCGGAGTTGAAATAGATGTACTGGCCATCGGGAGAATAATCGGGGCCGTCGTCCAAGCCCGGAGCATCCGTCAAGCGGCGTTCTTCGCCGCCTTCCACCGGGATCGTATAGATATCGAAATTGCCACCCCGCTCGGCGCAATAAGCGAGCGTCTTGCCGTCCGGGGACCAGCCATGCCAGTAGGAAGGCCCGCGCTCGGTGACGCGGCGCGGCTGGCCGCCCACGGCAGGGAGGACGTAAATCATCGAATCCTCGCCGGGCGAGTTGCTGATCGCCAGCCACTGACCATCCGGCGAAAAACCGTGATCGTTGTTGCAGCGGCCGGCCTCTCCCGTATCCAGGAGCCGCGGTTCGCCCCCCTCGACCGGCAGGGTGTAGAGTCTTCCGCCGCTGTTAAAGAGCAGATACTTGCCATCGCGCGACCAATTGGGAGCCTCGAAACGCTTGTCGGCGTGATAGACAACGCGGCGCGCGCCGCCGTCCACTGAGATGACCTCCAGCCGACTCTCCACGGGCACCTCGCGCTCCTCTTCCTCTTTGAACTCGAGCAGGCTTGGCTTTGAAATCACGGCTTCCTCCAGAACTCCGGCATCATGGGAGCAGACTGCCAGTCCGACATAAACAGGGTCGTGCAAGGGGACTTCAACAGTCCCCGCCAATTCTAACGGTCCGCCAGCACGCGCCGCCCAGAACGAGAATGAGTTCCCTAGGCGGACCAGCCGAAGCGTTTCCGGCATATTGATCTTGGACTGGATTTCCTGTGTCTCGCCACCTTCGGTGAGCCTGTACTGGAGGCTGGCAAGCCCACTGGCGTGTAGCACCACGTCCGCGTACGGCGAGTTAGGGGTGAGCTGCTGCCGGACCATCCAGCCGGCTTTCTTGTGCTCGTTCCCGCCGGGTTGCGGAAAACGCACCGAGGCGGTGAGTGTCAAATCTCCTGAGGCCTGGCGATAGACGTAATGAAACCCGTCCGTCGGGCCCCACATGTTGGCGCCGCCGCCCGTAATCCGATATTCATCGCGCGAGGCGTTGTAGGTGGCGGACCCAGCTCGCAGCGGGCCGCCCACATCGGTCTCATGCTGGAGTTCGCCCAGCAGGCCCGAAGAGGCGGCGATCATCGTGCTCAGAAAAACACAGCCACACAGCACGGCGAGCCATCGCCACGCGTGACTACGGCCCAGAGTGCCGGCCAGGAAACCATGCGGTTCAATCATGACGGACCTCCTTTATAAGGTTGAGAAGGTAATCGATCTGCCGCCGGTATGCAAGCCTGGTTAGAAATAGAATTTCGCGGCGAGTTGGAGGAGCCGCGGAGGCGCGGCGGCGATCACTTGGCCGAAGGACGAGCTGCTGATGTTTCCGTTAACCGCCGCAGGTCCGTAAAACTGCGCATGATTGAAAGTATTGAACGCCTCCGCGCGAAATTGCAGCATTTTGGATTCGCTGAATCGCAGATCCTTCAGCAATGCCCAGTCGAAGTTGGCGATTCCCGGACCATAGAAGAAGCGCCTCGCCGCGGTGCCTATCGTCCCCAGCGCCGGGAGGCTGAACAGCGACGTGTTGAAGGCGGGCTCGCCGTTCCGAGGATCGGTGTTAACCAGAAGGTTGCCGCGCGTGACATCCGGCGTATCCACACCGTTATTGTTAATCCCGTTGGGGATAGTGCCCAGCAGAGAGGTATCGTTGTTGTTGTAAAGCGTCACTGGAAGCCCCGTAGTGAAGCGTGTTATGCCGGAAAGGGACCATCCCTCGGTCCAGCGATTGGGGCGTCGCAGCAGACGCCCAGCCGGCAGATTGTACTTGTAGCTGGCGATGAAGTTGTGCCGCATATCGAAAGCGGAAAGGGCTCTGGTCAACCCGGAATAGAGCGGGTTCAGCGGCTCGGCAAGGCTCGAGGAGTCGTCAAGAGACTTGCCATAGGTGTAACCTGCCATGATCTCCAGCGACTTGACGTTGCGGCGAAGGCTGGCCTCCAGTGCCTGGTAATTGGAGTTGGCAATAGTCTTCTGGTAGGTGACGGCATTGAATTGCGTACTGAAAGGCCTGCGGACTTGGACGGGCTGACCATTGCGGCGGGTGAAAATTCCACCCTCACTGAACGGACCGCAGGTTGAAGTGCCCGGCATGACCTCATCCGGCTGGCTGACGCTCAAGCACAGAGCGGGATTGCCTGGATTGGCTGAGATGAGGACGAGAAGGTGATGAGCTTCGGAACCAAGGTAACTAAGGCTGAAGACCGTATCGCGACCCAATTCGCGCTGCAGCGATAAGGAATAGCTCTCCGAATAGGGCGGCACATTGCTGTGGAAGAACGACGGAACGCCGGTGATGGGCTCGTATCTGGACCAGTCAAGCGTAGTGTCGGGGTGCGCGGGCGAAGCTCCGTAAGGAGCAAGGGGAGACGGGAATGGTTGTGATACGATTCGGCCGGTCGCCGCCGCCACGAACGGGGTGGAGAACAGAGGGGGGGTACTGCTGTTATAAGTATAGCCATACGGCGGGTTGGCGCTCATGATGCTCGCCGACAAACCCTCGAAGGCCGTATAGAACATTCCGTACCCTGCACGCAGGCTGGATCTGCCGGGCCCACCGAAGAGTCTGCCCAGCCAACCGGCTTGGAAATTCGGCGAGTATGCGATGCCCAACCGCGGGGCGAAGTTTGAGTATTTGGTCGGGGCTAGCGTGCGCGGGACGCCGGGATCACCCGGGAAAACCAACCCTTCCGGCGCGCCTGGGTATACGAGCGACTGTTGTCCCGGAACCAGGGTTTGAAGCTGGTTGTGCTTCTCATACCAAGGTGGAAGCACATCCCAACGCAAACCGTAGTTCAAGGTCAGATTAGGTCTCGCGCGCCAGCCATCCTGCCCGTAGGCCCCCAGATATTTATTGCGCAAGTAAAAGCTTGCAGAATCGCCTTGAAGGTAATAACTGGCCACGCCCAAGAGAAAATCTGCAAAGTCTGACCCGGTCTCGCTCCCCGTGAATTGAAACGAGCCATTGTAGACAGCGTCCGGGTTAACATTAATCCCGTCAGAATGGAATCCACCGCCTATCTTCAACAAGTGCTTTCCTCTCGCTTTGGAGAAATTGTCGGCGGCCTGAAACAGATTGTTGACCTGTGCGAGGCCAGTAGTGTCCACGCCCAAGGTGAAGGAATTGAACGCGACATTCTCAATACCTTCGATTTTGGGATCGAGGGCGACGATGCCGAGGGTACCCGGTCCTTCCACGAATCCCTGCTGGCTCAGCGTCGGGCCCACGCCCCCTACCGGCTCTCCCACCTGGTTGGCAAACCTCAAATAGCTGAGGTGAAACTCATTAACCATGTTCGAGCCCAACGTCTTTGTCCCGCTGAGGCTCAACAATTGAGCGCGCCCCAAGGAAGTGGCGTTGAACCCCGGGACATTAGCGCCGCCTTGGGCCGTGGGGTAGGGATTATTCAGATAGTAGTCGTCCAGCGAGTAGTAGGCCGAGAGTATTCCCGAGTTTGTGCTGGTATCAAATCTCACCGCTCCTTTGTCGTCGCGAAGAGTCACATCATAGGCCGAGGTGGTGAAGGAACTCGTGCCCAGATTGGGCTGAGGAATGTACTTCAATAGCGCCTTGGCCGGGGCGGACCAAGCGCTCTGCGGTAAGGTGGCGTCGGGGAAAACGCACTCGGAGGTGTAGTCGCAGCCTGGCGAGTAGTAGGGCTCCCCAACGGAGACAGGCTGCCCCAGTTCCTGCCCGAGCATCCTGGCCCAATAGCTTCCCGTCACGGTTCCCGTCAAGGAACTGGAGAGATCGGAAAGGTTGCCGGCCTCGTCCTGCAAGGAGGGAACAGCAATGAGTCCTGAATCAACACCCTGGGTCATACGGGTACCCTGATAATCGGCAAAAAAGAACGTCCGGTCGCGCTTGACGGGACCGCCCAGCGCACCTCCGAACTGGCTTTGGCGGAAGGTAGCGCGCTGTGTCGAGAAGAAGTTTCGCGCATCCAGCTTCGTGTTGCGCAGGAAGTCGAACCCATCGCCGTGGAATTCGTGAGCGCCGGATTTGGTGACCACGATGACCTGGCCACCACTGTAATTCCCGTACTCCGCGTCGAAGTCGTTGGTCAGAACTCGAAGTTCCTGGATCGAATCGAGATTGGGAACGATGGCGGTGCCCATATTGACGCCTTCCTCGACGTCGCTGCCATTCACGGTGAAACCGTTGGCCGTTTCGCGCTGGCCGCTTACCGAGAGACTGCCCGGATCGAGATCGCCGGAGGGCGGCGTGCTAGTGACGCCAGACATCACCACCGCGTTGGGCTGCTGGGAACTGATGGGAACGATCCCCGGCTGCAGAGCCAACAGATCGGTGTAGCTACGGCCGTTGAGCGGCACAGCAGCGATTTTGGCTGCCGAGACAGCTTCGCCCATCTGGGTGCTCGCCGTCTCGACGCGAACTCCCGTCTCGGATACGGTGACCGCCTCCGTCTCAGCGCCCAGTTCCAGCTTGGCGTCCACATGCATGACGGACGTGGCGTCGAGGCTCACCCCCACTTGCCGATAGGGTTTGAATCCGGAATGATGAATCTCGATCTCATAATGACCTGCGGGGAGCGCTGAGAAAAGATAGGAGCCATCGCTATTCGTGCTGGCGACCTGCTGCACGCCGGTTTCTTCGCAGAGCAGATTCACGGCCGCGCCAGGAACGACCGCGCCGCTGGGGTCAATGACTGTGCCAGAGATAGTCGCGCTTGGGATCGCGCAAAATGCCGAGGCGGAAATAAACAGAAGTGCTAAGGCAAGGCCCCGACGCAGGGTTGGGAGCCGGCTGGGTGGGGCGGGTATTCTTGCTGGCCAATCCATAAGTCTGCACCGCCAAGGGTAGCGAGCGGGAACTGGCGGGACAAAGTCTATCTGCAACTTGTTTGCAAATCCTCCTTCGCGACAATATGTCCTGGTGCTGCACACGAAATATAGGTTTACTTTTCCGATTCACCGTAAGTCTATGCAGCGCCGACCTTTAGGTCGGCAAGTGCCCCGACAGGTCGGGGCTCTATAGGTAAACGCAATTCTGCACGCAACACTAGTATCCCCTTAGACTTGCGGGTTTCGCAACGACTCAAGTCTTTGCCCGACTTGACGGTGAGGCTGGGACGAGCGCACTGTGCGTAATCACGCTTAGCCGGCACGCAAAATGGCCCACTGATGCAACACACTTGCAGGTAGTAACGAGGCGACGCAGCCCTCGCGACCCTCGGACGGAGCTTTCATGGACCCCTGGTATGGGTGTCCGCGCTATCTTCTGCCAGTGGGCAAGCCGCACAAGCCAAGAGGGGGTTGGCGCTACCGGTTTCTTGCCATTGCCTCAAGGGCGGCCACGGTCTCCTGCGCTGAACGGCCCGTGATGCGAATGAGCTTTCGGCGAGACCTTTGCCCCGAGACAATGGTCACGCAGGATTGCGACAAACGCAACGCCCGGGCCAGGAAGCAGACACAGGCCTGGTTGGCCTCGCCTTCGCTGGGAGGAGCATGAAGTTCGAGACGCAGTTCCCCATTCGAATCGTAAGACAAGCGTTCACGGGCAGAGCGAGGCTTCACCCTCAACCAGAATGAGAGGGTTTCGCCTTCGACCTTATAGTCTGAAGTCATCAGCGGTCAGTGCCTTGGAGTGCGGCAGCGAAGCTGCCGCCGTGAAATCCCGGCAAACGGCGGTAGCGCGACCTACCCCCTTTTCGCGAGGATTCCACGGCGGCAGCTTCGCTGCCGCACTCCAAGGCGCTTCGCGCATTTTCATCGTTTCTGGGGGCCGCCAGCGGCATGCCCGACAGCTCTCTGCTTTGTGCCTACTGCCGACCGGCTCGCGCTCCAAAAATCGCGGTCCCCACTCGAATGATGGTCGATCCTTCTTCGACAGCAACCTCGAAATCGTGGCTCATGCCCATGGAGAGTTCGCGCATGGAAGCGTTCGGCATGTTCCTTGCGTCAATCTCTCGCGCCAATTCGCGCAGCCGCCGGAAAAAGGGGCGCACCTGCTCTGGGTCGTCGAAGAAAGGCGGAATGACCATGAGGCCTCGAAGATCCAGCGTGGCAAGCTGGCTCACCTGTTCGGCGAGCGGGATTATTCCCTCCTCTCCAACTCCTGCCTTACTCTCCTCGCCACCCAAGTTGACTTCCAGCAGCACGGGCAGCCGGCCACCCCCAGGGGCCGCGGCCTGATCAAGCTTCTGGGCCAGCCGGAGCGAATCCACAGAGTGGACCCAGGCGAACAGCTCCCGTGCGGCTCTTGCCTTGTTGGTCTGAAGGTGGCCCACCAGATGCCAGGTGATATTCAAGTCCGAAAGCGCCGGTCGCTTGGCTTGGGCTTCTTGCACTCGATTCTCACCAAATTCACGCAGCCCCGCTTCGTACGCGATGCGAATACACTCGGGTGGAAAGGTTTTCGAGATGGCGAGGAGCTTCACCTCCTGCGGCCGGCGCCCACAACGCCTGCAGGCAGAGGCTATGCGCTCCTGCACTCGTGCCACGTTCTCCTTGATATCAAGCATGACAAACCTCAGCGATTGATCTGCCAGGACGAGAGTATAACAGCCTTGGCGGCATTTCGGAGCGGGTACCAGCCCCGCTTCGCCACCGGCCCCAAGCGTCCGGCTTCCCGACGAGGAGTGTCGGGACAGCGGGACACCTTCTCCCCGAGGGCTCGGCGCGAGCGCTTACCTGATCTGTCATTCCGAGGAGTTACCATGGGCCTTTGGCCCACCCGAGCGCACGAAAATCCCCTCGCCATGCTAACGTAGGGGCACGCCATGGCGTGCCCCTACAGCGGCCGGCGGGGTGTGGTTTTCAGGAGAGCCCCTATCTGATCGGGGCGACGAGGAATCTCGCACTGCCTGGACAACGTTCAGAGCGAGATTCCTCGCTGCGCTCTCGAAAATCACTTCATTCCCGCGAAAGCGGGAATCCGTTCTGTTCGAGACTGACAATGGACCCCCGCTTTCGCGGGGGTGACGAGGCACGGGGTTTTGATTTCTTTGGGTGGGTCGGGGACCTATGATCACTCGGAATGACAAAGGCGTTTTGGCACCGACTCCCATGGAAGAGGGCTGTCAATTCAGGCATGTGGTTCTTGCGGCCGGAAGGCTCCCTTGTACGGAAGTAACTGCGGATGGTACGATGCCTTTCACGTCGATTGTTCGCATGCCAGAGATGAACCAAAATGAGACACGGCTTGTTCATCACGCTGGAAGGAATAGACGGGACGGGAAAGAGCACGCAGCTCCGTCTTCTCGTTCAATACCTGAAGAAGCGGGGGCTTCCTGTGCGCGTGACGCGCGAGCCGGGCGGTACGAAGCTGGGGGAGCGCATTCGGAAGATTCTCCTGGATTCGAAGACCACTCATCTTTCTTCCTTGGCGGAGCTGGCGTTAATGTACGCGGCGCGCGCCCAGCACCTCCAGGAAGTCATCCGGCCGGCCTTGGCACGGGGCGAAATTGTGGTCAGCGACCGTTACAATGATGCTTCGCTCGCTTACCAGGGGTACGGGCGGGAGTTGGGCGTCGAAATTGTTCGGGCCTTCGACGGCATCGTCAGTGGCCGCACCCAACCTGACCTGACTATCCTGCTGGATCTCGCCCCGCGCCTCTCACTCGGGCGCGCCGAAGGCCGCCAATCACAGCGGAGCTCGAACCAGGGAAGGTTCGAATCGCAGGGCTTGAACTTTCACCAGAGAGTGCGGCGCGGCTACCTGGCCATCGCCCGAAAGTACCCCCACCGGGTGAAAGTGGTGCCGGCCGGCGGACCAGTTGCGGAAGTCCAAGCGAAGATACGAAAGCTTGTTGACGGATTTCTGTCCCGGCGGCGGGCAGCAAAATTGAAATCTGGAATCTGATTTGCTAACGTTTGTGCCCGCGGCTCGACACTAAGTTCAAACCTGGAATCTGAGTTGTTAGCGCCTGTCCCGGCGGCTCAAGGCATAGCGCGAAGACGCTTCTCACCCATAAGTCTGCTTGCCGGTTCGGCGGTGGCGTCCCAGTTGACTCGCAGCGCCCCGACCTCTCGGGGCATTTGCCGACCTGAAGGTCGGCGCTACTTCCAATATAGGACAGTGTTGATTCGGCTAAGCTCTAGCTCCGAGTGCCCTTTTTGTTTAAGATTGGAGACTAACAATCTGAGATTTAAGATCGGAAATTTGAAATTGGAGATTTGAGAGCTGAAGTTTGAAATCGCAAACTTAAGAGCCGAAATTTGAAATCGGAAATTTAAGATCCAAAATGCCTTTTGATTCATTCATCGGAAACTCCAAAGCTCTAGCGTGCGTGCGCGAGATGGCGACGGGGGGCCGTCTGCCCGGGAGTCTGCTGTTCGCGGGTCCCGAAGGAGTCGGGAAGAAGACTTTGGCGCGGATGCTGGCCAAGGCGTTGGTGTGTGAGCGCGATGGCAACAACTTCTGTGACGAGTGTGCGCGTTGCCGTAAGGCCGAGGAGATGTTCACCCTGGCGGAAGAAGATCTGCGCCGCCGAAGAGAAATCAAAGAGGCGGCAAGGCGTGTGGAAGGGCTGGTTTATTTCGATTTCCAGATCATCGCGCCTCTGACGCGGTTCATTCTGACGGACCAGATTCGCCAACTGCGCCATGTAGCTTATACCCGGCCCTTCGAGTTCCCGCATCGGGTATTTATTCTCGATGACGCGCAGACGATTCACTGGCAGGCGGCGGACTTGCTGCTCAAAGTGCTCGAAGAACCGCCCGACACAACCTCCTTCATTCTGATCTGCTCGAACCCGTACGAGTTGCGCCCCACCATCCGCTCCCGATGTCTGCAGGTTCTCTTTCAACCCGTGGCGGAGCCTGTGATCAGGGAGCTGCTGGCCCAGCGGGGAGGCTTGAGCCATACACAACTGGCTCTCGCCTCCCGCGTGGCCGCGGGCAGCGTGGCCAAAGCCAGGAACTTCGATCTTGCCGCCTATGAGGAGCGTCGCAGACCCTGGCTGGAATTCCTGGCAGCGGTGTCACGCCGCCCTGCCTCTCCGCCCGCCGGTACAGACTGGCGGCCGCTTCTCGATTCCGCCAAAGCGCTTGCCGAGAGGCGGGACGATTTCGAAGCCACACTCGACATCGGCTATGCCCTGCTGCGCGACCTGCTTCTGGTGCTTCTGCACGGGCCTGAAAACGAAGTGACCAACGTAGATATGCTCCCGCGCCTTGAGGCTTGGGCCGCCGGCCTGGGGCTGAAGGGAATTGAACTCTTGAAGTCCGGCCTCGACCAGGCGTACCGCCTGCAGGTTCGCAACGTCAACCAACAACTCGGCTTCGAGACGCTGGGCCTGGAGGTTAGCCCCAGAGTGCGGTAGCTGTCAGGTTCCAGGCGCCGGCTGTCAGGTGTCAGGTCAACTCCGCAGATCCTTCGTCGTCCCCAAATAGCGGGACTCCTCAGGATGACAAGCCCAGGGAACCTTGACCCCCCAACTCGGTGAAATGACAGCCCATCGACTGCCGGGTCTTTCAACTCCCGACTCTCGACTCTCGACTTTCGACTTAACTCCATTGCGACTCCAGACGCTTCGTGATAGAATGTAGTGTATTCACGGCCTTCTCCCTCGAATGGCTTTCAACGACCGGGAAGAAACCCGGGTGCCGGAGCGAGCGTCTACTTGAAAGGCGTGTAGTGGTAATTCTGACCACGCCTCGGGGGGATCAGGCCGAAGGAGTAACACATCATGAACCGAAGACTGATCCGCCCAACATTATCAGAAGTGCAGGACCAAATGGGCACACGGATGCAGCGTAAAAAGCCTGCTCCTCCTGAACAAACCAGCGCCGAGAGCTTTTATTACCTGAAACAAATGCAGGCGCGGACGCCGATGGTGGTGGTCCTCACCGGCGATGAAATCATCCGCGGGGTCATCGAGTGGTACGACAAGAATTGCATCAAGGTCCACCGGCCAAATGAACCCAATCTGCTCATCATGAAGTCCGCCATCCGCTATATCTACAAGGAGAATGAAAACAAGCACGGGGGCGGTGGGGATGGGAATCGTCTTCCCGAGAGCGGCCAGGACGAGTTCTTACAAAGCTAGTGGCAACTGTAGCGCCGAGCTGTAGGCCAGCGCGGGCTGGCCTAAAGGCCGCCACTGCGTGTTCAAGGTGCTTACCTGACAGTGGGATTCTTCGCTTCGCTCAGAAGGACAACGCCCATGGAGGTTTTTCCGCAGCCTGCAAAGGCCGGCGCTTGTCAACCTGAAGGCTGGCGCCACGTCCAGACGAAGACAGAGCCACTTTCCCTGTGCGCTTGACAGTGTAGCCCTCGGCGCATAGGATAGTCCTGCGCCTTAAATCCGAATGGCGAGCATAAGCAGTGATTCATCCCTCGACCACCAACCACCAGCCAGCCGCAAGCCCGACGGCGAACTCTGCCGCTTCCTGCCATTCACCGGAACAGTCTTTGCAGGCGGTGGTACAGGGGAGGCTTCTGATCCTTCTTTTTCTGGCCCTGGCCGTGTGGGGCTGGCCCCTCCGCTCCTCACTCCGGGCTCAGGATGAGCATAAGAAGGTTCCCGTTATCGACAAGATCACTTCCGGCGCACCGACCCAGCAGGAGTTCGTGGGTATCGTAAAATCCGTCGATCTGGAGAGCGAAGTCCTGAACGTCGACAACATCACCGGAAAGTCGACCGAATTCTTCCCGCTCAAGAAGAAAGTCCATGTAGTTACCGCCGATGGCGACAAGCTTAAGCTGGCAACACTGAAACCAGGCACCAAGGTTCTCGTTTACTTCGATCAGAAGGGCGACCGAAGAACCATCACGCTCATTGAGGTTCTAACGGGTGGCCCGCCGAAGAAGAAAACTCCCCCCTCTTAGCGCACAAGTAGCGCAGGCGCGCTTGCCCGTGGTCTTCGACCCAGTACCTCAGGTCGGCGGGCAGAGGCAAGAGTGCCTGTGCTACAAGAGACGGCTCATGAAAATCGGCATAACCTGCTACCCCACCTACGGCGGAAGTGGAGTCGTGGCCACGGAGTTGGGTCTGGAACTGGCCGCGCGCGGGCATGACATCCATTTCATCAGCTACGCCGTTCCGGTTCGCATGACGGAACCGTCGGAGCGCCTGCACTTCCACGAGGTGGAGATGCTCAATTACCCGCTGTTCAACCATCCCCCGTACACGCTGGCCTTGGCCACCCAGATGGCCAACGTGGCGGTCAACGATTCGCTCGACCTCTTGCACGTCCACTATGCCATCCCCCACTCCGTGAGCGCCTATCTCGCCCGCGCCATGCGCCACCCCCACCGCCTTCCTTTCGTCACCACACTGCACGGAACCGACATCACTCTGGTAGGCGTGGATCGTTCCTACTTGCCGATTACGCGATTCTCCATTGAGCAGAGCGATGCGGTGACCGCTATCTCCGAGTACCTGCGCGCGGTGACCCAACGGGAACTGGGTGTGCAGCGGTCAATTGAAGTGATTCCAAACTTCGTCAACTGCGACGTCTTCCAGCCGGGCGGTGATCATCGGCGTCGCGAAGAGTTCGCCCCCAAGGGTGAACCGATCCTCGTCCACCTCTCGAACTTCCGCCCCGTCAAACGAATTCCGGATGTGGTCGAAATCTTCGCCACTGTCCGTGCGGAAGTCCCGGCCAAGCTCCTCATGATTGGTGACGGTCCGGAACGCACTATAGGCGAATGGATGGTCCGCGAAAAGGGCCTGACTAACGACGTATTCTTCCTGGGCAAGCAAAATCAGGTTCAGGAACTTCTCAACTGCGCTGACGTGCTCCTATTGCCCAGCGAAATCGAGTCATTTGGACTTGCGGCGCTCGAAGCAATGGCCTGTGGGGTCCCCGCCGTCTGTTCCGAAGTAGGGGGCTTACCTGAGGTTATCACGAATGGCGTGGAAGGCTTTCTTGTGCCGGGGCACGACATCAAAACCATGGCCGCGCGCGCGCTCGAAATCGTCACTAACCCGCGCTGCCGCGAACAGATGGGCATCGCGGCGCGCCAGCGCGCCTCGAGCACTTTCTGTAGCCAGAAGATCATTCCTCTTTACGAAGACCTCTACAAGCGCGTGCTTGCCAGTTCCTAGCGCCTTTCGAATCCCAAGTCCTCCGCTACCGTAAATGCATAGTGGATTGAAAACAAACGGGATATTTACGGTATTCAAGGCGGGGGGGGCAATCGGCACAAAATGTCTGCACCGACACGTTACCCGCCTGCCGTCGCAAGCATCATATTACTGGCGGCCTGGAAGGTCCGGAAGTAACGGTGTAGTCTCGCGAAGTGGCGCTTACGATTCTATTAATAGCCTTCCTGGACGACAGGGCGCTAAAAAACAGGCCAAAAACAAAATATTCCTGGAGGAAAGCCATGAACATTCGTCATTCGGGCGTTTACCCTTTCTTTATTCTCCTGGGAGTTCTGTCGGTCCTAGGGATTCTCCCTTCCCGCGTCTTGGCCCAGCTTGTAAAGGGTGCGATTGAAGGTTCAATTGTTGACAGCTCGGGCGCGGCGGTACCAGGAGCGCAGATCGACGCGCTCGATGCCGCCACCAGCTCGTCGGGCCATACCATCTCAGACATCACGGGAGCTTTCCGAATCCCGCTGCTTGCCGTTGGCACCTATGAACTCACGGTCAACAAGGCAGGTTTCCACAAGCTGTCCCTGAAGGGCGTGCAAGTCAATTCTGCCGCTAACACGAAGGTAGGAACCTTGACCTTGGAAGTCGGCCAGGTCACCACGACGGTCGAAGTCTCGGGCCATCCCACCATGGTTGAAGCCACGGAAGCCCAGATCACGAACACCATACCCAACTCCATGCTTTCCCTGCTTCCTACGGTCGGCCAGAACGAAGGCCTGGATAACCTCGCCGTGTTGCTCCCCGGGGTTAACGATACCCGCGACAATACTTGGACCAACATTAACGGCGTGGGCTTCAGTGCGAATGGAATCCGCGGACGGAATAACGACCAGCAAATCGATGGCGCAAATAACAACGACAACTCCATTGGCGGGCCGTCCGCCTTTATCGGCGACACGGACTGGGTGCAGGAGTACCAGTTGACGACCAGCAACTTCGGGGTTGAGTACAGCCGCAACTCCGGCTCGGTAGTTAACATTGTGACCAAATCTGGAACCAACAATTGGCACGGGGATGCATTTGGCACCGAAAGCAGTTGGAAGACTGCAACCTTAACCAATACTCAGAAGGCCTTTGAAGGCCTGACCCAAGTGCCCAAGTTTAATGATGAATTCAGCGGCGTCACCTTGGGTGGCCCAATTAAAAAAGACAAAATCTTCGTCTTCGCCGGCTTTGACAATGAGATGATTCCGTCGACCACGGTATATACCACCGGGAATCTCGAGCCGACGCCACTCGGCCTGCAAACGCTTGATGCCTGCCTTCCCAATAGCGGGGTGCTGCAAGCACTGAACAAGTACGGGCCCTATGCGATCACCGCCGGAAATCCGACACCCCAGGCGAGTTCTCTTACCACGCAGACGATTGCGGGCGTTACTTGCGCGAATGGAAGCCCTCTTGGGCCCGTTCAGTTTGCAGGCGTTGAACGCGACTTGCCCACTCCCTACAAGCTGTACGACTGGATTGGGCGTGTGGACTACCAGGGATCGAAGGATCGCGTCTACGCGCGCTACATCCGCCAGACAATGACTAGCGTCAACGCAGACTTCGGCAATGCGTGGGCCGGTTTTCCCGTCAATGTCCCGAGCGCTACCCTCCAAGCCGGCTTGGACTGGACCCGGACCTTCACCCCCACCCTGGTGAACGAAGCGCGGCTGAATTTCTACCGTCTGGTTCTGCAGTTCGGCGGCAACTCGATTGGAAATACCGTTCCGACCGACAACAACTTGGCGGAGGCTCTGGCGAGCGTCGCAGTTCCCCCAGGTTATGCCGGCTTCGGTATTGCGAACGGTCTTCCCGACGGACGCACTACCAACAGCTACCAACTCCAGGATAACCTGTCCTGGACACATGGAAGGCATACGGTGAAGGCGGGAACTAACCTTACGTACCAACGCTCCCCGAACATATGGCTCCCCAACTACAACGGTACGTACACGTTCACTACCATAGCCGACTACTTCGAGGACGACCCGAGCTCGATCGGCATTACCCAGGGAAACCCGAGTCTAGATTTTCGCGAGCACGACAACTTCTTCTACGTGGGTGACGACTTCAGAGCCACCAAAAACCTGACTTTGAATCTAGGCCTTTCCTATGCCAATTTTGGCCAACCCGCTAATCTCTTCTACCGGGAGGACGTGGCCAATGAGACTAGTTCGGCGCCGTTCTTCAATCCGGCTCTCCCGCTTTCTGTCCGTACTTCCCCACGTCTTTCTTCCCCAAAGACGACTTCGGTCCCAGCATTGGATTTGCCTATGCGCCTCATGGGGGAAAGACGGTCATTCGCGGTGGCTACCGCCTGACCTACGACCCTGCGTTCTACAATATCTATCTCAATGTCGCGACTTCCGCACCTCAGGTGCTGGCCCAGAACCTATTCGGTACGGCCGCGAGCGCTAACCCCATGCCCGCCAACCCGCTGGGTTTCGTGGTGAGGAGCCAGTTGGCAAACTTCTTGACCGAGGGGACTCTAGACCCGCGCAGTTTCAACGTGGATACCATCCCTTCCAATTTCGGGCCCGATCATGTGCAAGGCTGGTCGTTCGGGATTCAGCGTCAACTCTCTGGCCGCGCCGTCATCGAGTCGCGTTATGTGGGCAACCATGGAGGACGTCTTTTCCAGTCGCTCAATGCCAACCCCTACGTCGCGGGGCTCGCTAGTTCCTTTCCCAACTTGGTCCCACCCGGGGTAACGCCTTGCCCGGCTGCCAACGCCGTGGTTACCAATGCCATCGGTCGAGAGAACTGCAACGAGGGGCTTTTGTACGACGTAGACAATACCGGTGTCTCCGACTATAACGGTTGGCAGAACGAGCTACGGACCAACAATTTGTGGAACCAGTTGACTCTGCGCACCTCCTACACCTGGAGCAAGACCACGGATAATACCAGCGAGATTTTTTCCACCGTCGCCGGTGCCAATACCTTGTGGTCAGCCCAGGATCCCTTCGATACCCGGCACGGCGAGCATGCCTTGTCAGGACAAGACATTCCAGACCAGTGGACCCTAAGCTTCGTTGAGATGCTTCCCTTCTTTCGTGGTCAGCACGGATTTGTTGGGCGCGTGCTAGGGGGTTGGGCGCTTTCCGGCTCCTACATCATTTCCAGCGGTCAGACCTACACGCCGGTCCAGTATGAGCTGAATTATTTGACGGGTGGCACCGCCTACGACTTCGCATTCGACGTGGCAGACATTGGAACTGCGGAGACCGCTCGCCCCTTCGTCTTGTCCCCATCGGCTCCCGTTTCGCAGGTCGCCATCTATGGTGGAGACCTCTGCACACTCAGCAGCGGCGCGGCGGGTTGCAGCAGCCCCAACCAACTGTATAGCTGGAATGCCATTAACGCTACCGGGACAGTAGAGTCGGTCTCGGCCCATCAAGCCCGGTTCCTAGTGAATGGCGCCTATGCGGATTCCGTCTATGGCGAACCCTGGGGTAATGCCGCGCGTAACTCACTCCGAGATGCGGCCGTCAACCAGGCTAACTTCCAAATCACCAAAGACACGAATATTACCGAGCGCGTGAAGATCCGCGTCGATGCGGCGTTCCTGAACGTGTTCAACCACCCCAATTTCTACTCCGTCGATCCTTTCATTGACGATGCCGGGTACACCGCGGAGGCTCACGGATTTGGCATTCCGTCTCTTTTCAGCGGCGGAAATCGCCTGATCAAGTTCGGGCTGAAGCTGTTCTTCTAACCGGGCGGCCATCGGGCAACCCTTGTGGTTGCCCTCCCGGGTTCCCGCTGTGCCTGTGAATTATTGAGGGGGACGGACAGCGGCGTCACGCCAAGGCACAAAGTACTCAAAGGTCGCAAAGCAGAGATGCAAATCCGCTTTGCGTTTCTTTGCGGCTTTGCGTGAGCTGTTTTCATTTGGCGCCGATGGACAGCCATAAGGGTCGCCCCTACAACACCTCGACTGTTCCCTGTTCCCTTGAGTCACCTGCAGGTGTACACTTGCCCCTTATCGGGATTCCAAATAGGACTCCTGGCTGGCGCCACATTTCATCGAAGAAGAGAGGAACAAATGAGCAGAAGCCTCAGGCACGGAAGGGTTGGGATCTTACTGGTTCTTTCCGTTTGGGCCTTACTCAGCATCTCAATTTCCCTGGCGGACGAGGGGATGTGGACCTTCGACAATCCGCCCCTCAAACAACTCAAGGAGCGATACGGCTTCGAGCCCACTCGCGCCTGGCTTGACCATGTGCGCCTTGCCAGCGCGCGGTTCAATGACGGCGGCTCCGGCTCTTTCGTGAGCCCACATGGACTTGTCCTGACAAACCATCACGTGGCGCTTGGCCAATTGCAGAAAGTCTCCTCCCCTGCCAAGGATTACGTCAAGGACGGGTTCTACGCGCGCACGGAGGCGGAAGAACTGAAGTGCCCCGATCTCGAAATCAACGTCCTCGTCAGTATGGAGGACGTAACCACGCGGGTCCGCAGCGCCGTGAAGCCGGGAATGAGCGACGAGGTCGCTCTCAAGGCTCGCAAAGCGGAAATCGCGAGCATTGAGAAGGAGAGCCTGGACAAGACCGGCCTGCGCTCGGACGTGATTTCGCTTTACCAGGGCGGCGAATACTGGCTCTATCAATACAAGAAATACACAGACATGCGCCTGGTTTTTGCTCCCGAGCAGCAGATTGCCTTCTTCGGTGGCGATCCCGACAACTTCACCTATCCACGCTACGACATCGACTTCGCTCTGTTTCGTGTCTACGAAAACGGCAAGCCTGTCGAGAACCATGAGTATCTGAAATGGAACGCCAAGGGTGCGGGTGATGGCGAACTGGTTTTTGTTTCCGGGAATCCCGGTTCCACCTCACGCCTCGAGACCATGGCTCAAATCGAAACGGAAAAAGACTGGGACCTCCCCCTGGTGTTGAAAGCGTTGAACGGGTTGCTGGACGCAGCGAGGCAGTATGCCGCCCAGGGACCCGAGCAGGCGCGACAAGCAGCCAATGTCATCTTTGGCGTCTCGAACTCCCTCAAGGCGTATGATGGTCGCGCCCGGGGACTGGCAGACAAGGATCTGATCGACAAGATGCAGAACGACGAGACGAGCTTCCGCGCCAAGGTAGCAGGCAACCCCGAGTGGAAAAAAGCTTACGGGGGAGCCTGGGATGCCGTTGCTCAAGCTGAAGTAGCGCATCGAATGATGGCGAAGACCTTTCGGTTCTACTCGGTCCGGGCGTCCCGCCTGTGGGGAATGGCGCTGGGGATCGTTCAGTATGTGGCGGAGGTGAAGAAGCCCGACGGAGTGAGGCTCGAAGGATTTCACGATTCTCAGCTCGAATCACTGCGTTTTCGCCTTTTCTCCCCGGCGCCCGTCTATCCTGGATTTGAAAAGGCAATGCTCGAGGAAGGCCTTAAACTTTCCCTGGAAGAACTGGGCCCCGATGATCCTTACCTCAAGGCTGTTCTAGGGGGCCACTCCCCTGCAGACGTGGCGACCCAATCTGTTGACGGGACCAAGTTGGCGGACCCGGCCGTGCGCAAGTCGCTGGTCGAGGGCGGCGAAGCGGCCGTGCAGGCCTCCACCGATCCCATGATTATGCTGGCGCGCGAGGTCGATCCTTTTGATCGTCAGAGAATCAAAGCCTTCGAGGACAAAGTGGAAAGTGTCGAGACTCCGGCGGGTGAAAAGATCGGCCAAGCTCGCTTCGCGGTTTATGGGAAGTCGCTCTATCCCGACGCGACCTTCACACTCCGGCTCGGCTATGGCGCGGTGAAGGGTTACCCCATGAACGGGACCGAGGCGCCTCCCCTAACCACCTTCTACGGCCTCTATGATCGGGCCTACAGCTTTGGCCTCAAGTTCCCCTTCAACCTTCCGGCGCGCTACATGGAACGTCGTGACCGCCTGGACCTGACAGGTCCGGTGGATTTCGTCAACACTTGCGACATCATCGGAGGCAACTCCGGTTCACCGGTCGTCAACCGGCAAGGCGAGTTGGTCGGGCTGATCTTCGATGGCAACATCGAAAGTCTGATCGGCGACTTCGTCTACTACGAAGTCAACAACCGCGCCGTGGCTGTCCACAGCGGCGCCATCGTTCAGGTGTTGCGCCAGGTGTACGACGCCTCGCCCCTGGCCGACGAACTGGAAGGAAAACAGACCGACCCTAAGTAGCGCGACCGTCTTGCCCCTGAACATCCGGAGTAGTGGCGATATGTAAAAACCATGTCGCCGCCGCGGCCGCGTATCCGATATCGCCCCGAAAATAGACTGTCATTCCGAGCGAAGCGAGGAATCTCGCCCTGGTCTTTTTAGGGTTCCCCGACCCAGCGCAGTGCGAGATTCCTCGCTTCGCTCGGGTTGACATTTCCTGCTTTCTGGTGCCTGTCAGCCGGCGGGCATGCTCGACTCCTTACCCAAGCAGTTCGACCTCATCCCACGCCAATAATTGATTGCATTTTAGGGCGATTGGTGGGTATGCTGTGTACACGGGTTTCGGGCCCGTTCAAATCCAAAATCTCGAACAACTGGAGAGGCGACTATGCAGCAGCACGCAATCCTGCCGAATCCATCCTACGAGACCATCCAGGTTGGTCCGATTGGAATTCGGTTTCTACTCACCGCAGACGATTCCAACGGAAGCTTGTCAGTATTCGAATTTTCGGTCCCCGCGGGGAAGAAATTGCCGGCGCCCGCCCACAAGAACGATGCCTACGAGGAGATGCTCTACGGTCTTGCGGGCATACTTACCTGGACGGTGGACGGCACGCCCATCGAGGTTGGTCCCGGGCAAGCCCTATGCATTCCCCGAGGAGCGGTGCACCGCTTCGACAACTTCGGCGCCGAGGATGTGAAACAGCTTGTCGTCCTGAGCCCGGCGATCATGGGACCAGCATACTTCCGCGAAGCTGCCGAAGTGATTGGCGCCGGGGCCGGCGGCCTGCCAGACCATGCCAAGATGATGGAAGTTTTTCGCCGTCATGGCATGACGGTGGCCGCTCCGCCAACCGCCAGCTAGCACCGATCGAATTGCACCTTCAACGACTACTTTAGAAACGAGGACTGCCGATCATGAAGCTGCTCAAGATCGCTGGGTTCGTAATCGTGGGTCTTGTTCTAATCCTCTCAGTTCTCATTACTCTGTCCATCGGGTGGAGGCCATTCGTCGGCCCCCGCGTCCGCCCGCTGACCAATCGCACCTTCGAAAGCACGCCGCAGCGCCTAGCTCGTGGCCAATACCTGTCTAACAACCTCCTAGGATGCTTTGAGTGCCACGGCGAACATGAGTGGACAAGGCATGACGCACCGCTCATCGAAAGTACCCGGGGTGTGGGCTACAGCGAGTTCCCGATGGCCGGCCTTCCTGGCCGCGTCATTCCGCCCAACATCACCCCGGACCCGGAAACCGGAGCCGGACGTTGGACAGATGACATGTTGGCCCGTGCCATCCGTGAGGGTGTCGCTCATGATGGGCACGCCTTATTTCCTTTTATGGCCTATCCCGACTTCCGATATTTGTCTGACGAAGACCTGGCCTCCGTTATTGTCTATCTCCGCTCCATTCCGCCCATTCGAAAGGCCTTGCCCAGCACGGAGATCATCTCTCCCGTAAGGTACCTCATGCGAAGCGCGCCGCAACCCATCACCGAGCTCGTGCCGGAACCGGACCTTTCGACACCGGTCAAGCGCGGCCAATACCTGGTGACTGTTGCGGGCTGCACGGATTGCCACACGCCGCAGGCAAAGGGCCAGCCGATTCGAGGCCTCGAATTCGCGGGCGGCTTCATTCTGGAAGGTCCTTGGGGTCGAGTGGCGAGCGCCAACATCACGCCGGACCCCTCGGGTATCTCCTATTACGACGAAGCGCTTTTCATGGAAATGATTCACACCGGCTACGTCAAGGCGCGGATGATTAACCAGATCATGCCCTGGGAAGACTACCGAAGACTCACCGATGAGGATCTGAAGGGCATCTTCGCCTATCTTCGCACGCTCAAACCCGTAAAGCATCGCGTCGACAACAGCGAGCCACCCACCTACTGTAAGCTCTGCGGATCAAGCCACGGAGCGGGAAACCAGAACTAAGGTGGATTCCCGCCTTCGCGGGAATGACCGGCTTCTGTGACGTATAGGCGGGCGCACTCGCAACCCGCAGGCGCGGGGGCACTCGCGGCGTGTAGGGGAGGTCCTGGTGGCCGCCCAGGGGTAACCACAAGGGTTGGCCCTACACTTTTACGCGCTCGTAATCGAAGGGTTCGTTGACCAGGTGGTAGACCGGCTCACCCGGCATCTGAAGGTAGTAAGTCTTTAGAGGCGTGCGCGGAAAATCGCTAAGCTTGCGAGCAGTGGCTGCGCCGTTCTCCCATTCGTAGATGGGGATCTCCCAGGGATTGAAGGTGTCAGTCAGCCCGCGTTCTTTGGCGATGCGGAAAAGATGGATGTCTCCGGGCTCGTGGCCACCCAGGTACATGCCGATCATGTCCAAGCGGAACTTGTCCTTGCTGAACATCACGAGGTTCGTCAGGTGATCCTGGCCTTCGCCGAAGCCGTCTCCGTCCCGGCCATTGATGCCTTCGATCATGGCCAAGCCCGTTTTCATCACGCTCATGTGGTCGCACGTCTTGTGCGCCCAGATCTCCTGGTGTAGGGGGCTCAACACGTGCCGGCTGCCGTAACGGTCGTACCGCAACTTGACGTGGCGATCGAAGAATTGCTTCACCACGCGTTCCGCGTTGGGGTGGACGTCCGGCTTCATGAACTCCGGCACACCCGTCACCATGCTCCAGCCTGAACAGAAGCGAACGTAAGGCAGCACGACCAGTCCTTGCTCGTTCTTGACGGACAGGCTCATGCACATGCCGTGCGCCTTCCACTTCGCCATATTGAGAAGCCAAGTGTCCGGTTCGTTCACCGGCGCATAATGAGGAATGCGCGTGTAGACCACCGCGTCAGGCACCTTGCTCCAGTTCATCTCCCAGCTTTCCCGGAAGTGCCGGACGTGGCGCTCCGGCTCATTCATCTCCACCCCGAGACGTTGGTTGATGTCCACAAAACCCCGAACGTTCCAGCTGGGATAAGAGTTGGCCTCCACAAAATGCAATTTTCGGAGCCCGATCTCCTTTAGGCCCATCACCATTCCCTCGTAGAACTGCGCGTCCGTACCGGTGCCCCAGTTCTCCTCGTCCGGCCGCTCGGGGTCGTGCACGCTGGTGAAGTTTGGCTTCAGAATGATGCGGTGGGTCAGGGGAATCCCCGGGCGATCCATGGGCACGAAGATCTCGCGCGCCAGCGCGAAACCCTCCTGGCGCTTGGCTTTTTGGTCGGTCTTGTGGGCGACGTGCGTGCGCCGAATAAACACGGCCTTAGGATTACTCTCGATGAAAGCGTGCAGCCCAAAGTAAGCTGGAGGCAGAGCTAACGTGGAAGCCAACCTGATGCCCGGAATAGCGCCGGCGGCAGTCAGCGCCCCGGTCCGCAGAAAATCTCGACGAGTAATCATCTGCACTCCTTGCGGCCGGGAATTCAGCTGACCTCTTAAGGCCACCGCGTCATTCCCAGCGGAGCGAGGAATCTCGCCCTGATCTTTCCCTCCATATCCACTTTGAAGCGGAGCGCGATTCCTCGCTCGGCTCGGAATGACTGCCCTGTGACCTCGGACTTATACCCGACTATTCCAGAACCAGTGTGCCGACCCGCTCTAACTCCGGAAGCGTGATCTCGGTGGTCGTGCCCCGCTGGGCTGTTGAAAGCGACTTGGCCGAGGCCTCAGGCCGCAGCAGCGTGGCGCGCGGGTACGAACCCTGCACGGCAACCAAAACTTCACCATCCAGCCGAGAACCGTAGTTAATCAGATGCAGCAAGGCCCGCCCGCGGTTCGCTCCCGGCGGGGAGGAGGTGGCCAGAGCGATCGCGGTGGGCGCGTTCCACAGCCGCGCCGCTCGCCGCTTCTGGGTCACAATATCGATCACATCGAAGGCGAATTCGTAGGGATCCGCAATTGCTTCCCGGTACGCGACCACTTGGCCGCGTCCCAGCGAGTAGGTTTCGCGATCCTCCTGGTGCTGCACCAGCTTTAGTTGAGGGTCTCGCCACCAGGCATTGTCACCCGGCGCGTCCACAATCAGTGATGTTCCGGCTTCCGCGTGCCTCAGAATGCGCCCCCGGATTTCAGCCCTGGGAGGTTCAATGCCGACCGCCAGCAAGGCCAGCAGGCGCGAAGGGTCCGGCGCGGGGGGATCCGCCGCGGGCGCCAGCGCCGGCGAGGTGTTCTGCCGATAAAGCAGATTAGTGATCTCGGCCAACCCATCCTTCGGCTCCACAAGCATGGTAATGGCCGGAAAAGTGGGCTGCCCAAACAAGCGGCCGTGCTCGACCAGCCAGCGCGCTGTGCGGCCCAAGCGGCGCCAGGCCGTTAATGCCTTCGCCTCGCCGCGCATCAGCCGGGCGTGGTAGCGCGGCTCGAGCGATAGCAGGTAATTCCCTCCATTCACCCAGGCTTCAACCAAAGCCAACTCCAGCGAGTCGTAGGGTACAAGGGTCTCCGCCTTCACGCCGGCTTTTCCGTCCGGAAGGTAGCCAAGCAGCGCCGGTCGATCTGGATAGAGGGCGCGCAAAATACCGTACAAATAGCCGTTCGCATCCACCCACGGAACTGCGCTGGCACCCGCTGTGAACTGATCTTCGTCTATCCTTGGGCCGCGGCTCACTCCGGGCCAGGCCCCATTGGTGAGAGCGGCCCTGGCATTGGGAGCGGCGCCGCCAATCGAATCGAGCGGAAGGAATTGGATGTCGGCCAGCATCTCAACCTTCAAGCCGGCCTCCCGGCCAGCAGCCTCGAAAGCCTTGTTTCGATTCGGCGCGAGGACCGTTGTAATCCCGCCCTCCTTGAGGAGAGATATAAGTTTCGGGTCGCATTCACTCCAGCGCACAGCTATTTCGGTGGATAAATTGAGGGGCATAAGATTACGTATCGGCGCCGTTTCCCAGCCAGCGGTAGTGTCCTGAAGTTGAAAGCAGCACCGACCTTCAGGTGGGCAAATGCCAGCCTAAAGGGGCTGCGAAAAACTCTATTGACTGTCATCCTGAGGAGCCGCAGGAGACGAAGGATCATTGGAATGACAACTTCCGAGATTCTTCGCTTCGCTCAGAATGACAGGGTCCGAAGGTTCTAGGGCATCCTATAAAGGTCAGGGCTGCCAATCAAGCTCAGACACTCCGGGGCCCGCTAACTCCGCGCTTCCAAAGTTCCGAAAGAGTATATATTATCGTTCCGGTCGAAGAAGCGGAAAGGCGCTCTTGTGCACCCACCCCTCCGCTCACCGGCTTCTTCGTGTCCTCTGTGCTTTCAAAACCTCAACCAGAGAGCACGAAGGGACTCAGTGACCTCTGTGTTCGTGCTTTTACTCGACGCCGAGAACACGGAGAAGCAGAAGCTCTCGATAATGGTGCTATTTGAGAGGGTGTCATGTCAAATCTTACGAATCTTACCCGGCGCGGCTTTTTGGAGGCGACTATGAAGAACGGCGCAGGTCTCGCCGCTTTGAGCGGCGTCAGCTTTTTTGCGCAGCCCGAGAAAGTGAGAGGGGCGAACGACCGGGTGCGGATTGGGGTTGTGGGCGTGCGTGGACAAGGATTCGCCCACATCCAAGGATTTTCCGCTGTCCCCAATACCGAGGTCGCCGCGATCTGTGATGTGGACGAGAACGTAATTGCCCAGCGCCTGGCCGACATCGGGAAGCGGAACTTGCCCAAACCCAAGGTCTACATCGATTATCGCAAACTGCTTGAAGACAAATCCCTCGATGCCGTCTCCATCGCCACTCCCAACCACTGGCATACGCTGATGGGCATTTGGGGATGCCAGGCGGGCAAAGATGTGTACGTCGAGAAGCCCTGTTCACATAGCTGGTGGGAAGGCCACCAGCTTACTCAGGCTGCCCGCAGATACGACCGGATTGCGATGCATGGGACGCAAGGACGGTCAGCGGAAGGCTATCGCGAAGGTGTGCAGAAGCTGCGCGAAGGGTTGATTGGCGAAGTGTACCTGGCGCGCGGCCTTTGCTTCAAGTGGCGGGGAACCATCGGCAAAGCTCCTGTCGAGCCGGTTCCCGCCGGTGTGCACTACGAGTTGTGGACAGGTCCGGCGCCCATGAAGCCTTTCACGCGCAACCGTTTCCACTACAACTGGCATTGGATCTGGGATACCGGCAATGGCGATCTGGGTAATCAAGGCGTCCACGAAGTCGACTTGGCGCGCTGGGGACTGGGCGTGAAGCTTCCCAACAAAGTCTCCGCTCTCGGCGGCCATTTCATGTTCGACGACGATCAAGAGACGCCCAACACCCTGAACTGCGCCTTCGAGTTCCACTCCCCGGACGGCAAGAAGCGCCTGCTGGAGTTCGAGGTCCGCCACTGGATAACAAACACCGAGGCCGAGATCGGCATGCCCGGATTCGGAGCAGGTTCGGCGGCCCTGCCCCAGGCTGCGGGGGCTGCGCCCGCTGCCGGTCCTTCGTTTAATCAGATCAAGGCCATGTGCGGCAATCTCTTCTATGGCTCGAAGGGGTACATGGCGCTGACGGGGTACGAATCCTACCGCACCTGGCTCGGCGAGGAACAAGAGCCCGGCCCCAGCGCCACTCGAGGCGGTGACCGCTGGGCCAACTTCATCCAGTGCGTCCGCAGCCGCAAGAAGGAAGATCTCCTGGCGCCCATCGAGGAAGGACACTTCTCCGCCACGCTGGTTCATCTTGCCAACGTCTCCTACCGCCTGGGACGCACGCTGAACTTCAACCCTCAAGCCGAGCAAGTCATGGGCGACGAGGAGGCCAACCGCCTGCTGCGCGGCGAAGACCGCGGCTACCGCGCGCCGTTCATCATTCCGGAACAAGTCTAGCTGCTTCGCTCTCCCCGCTCCGATGTTGGATTTCCGATTGCGGGCGGTAAGCGGGCAGCGCAAGACGGCTGCACCCCGAGGCGAGCGCAAAAGTTGACACAAAGGTAGGGGAAGCCTATGCTATGAGCATGGAAGTCCATTTTTCGCCGGAACTGGAAGCTAAGCTGAACGAAATGTCCAGCAAGACCGGGAGGCCTACGGAGCAGTTAGTGCAGGACGCCACGGCCGGCTATCTCGCTGATTTGGCGGACGCGCGCGAAATGCTCGATCACCGTTACGATGAAGTTAAAAGCGGCAAGGTCAAGCCAATTGACGGCGAGACGTTCTTTCAAAGCCTCCGCCAACGTGAAGACGAATTGATGAAGCGTTCGCCCCAATGAGCACCAAACAGGGCTTTGAGCTTCATCCCGAAGCCGCGCAAGACATCCAGTGCATTTGGGATTTCATTGCAGAGCGAAACGTGCTTGCTGCCCGTCGAGTGCGCGAAGAAATCCTTAGCGCTATCCAGGAGCTTACGACCTCTCCGCACCAAGGGCATCGGCGGCCCGATCTCACCTCCCGGCCGTTACGATTTCGCGCTGTACGAGACTACCTGATCGCGTACGCCCCGGATGAACACCCCCTGCTGGTGGTCGCCGTGCTGCATGGTCGCCGTAATCCCAGGGTTATGGCGGCCATCCTCAGAGGCAGGGAGTAGCCTTCCCTGCCTTGTAATCGGCGAGGGCTTCACTGATTAAGCCATCAAGCTTGCCAGCCTTGGCATCCACCTCGATTTGATGGTCCCAGGCGCGTGCCTCGAACTCCAGAAACCAGGCCCGCAACTCGGCGAACTCCTGGGGTGGCAGCTTCTCGATTCTTTGTTCGAGTTGCTCAACTTCGCTCATGCAGGATCTCCGTCATAGCTTACTTCAGCTTAGCATGAATTCTTAAACTGCCATATAACTCTTGTCCGTTGGCCAGCCTCGTGCGACTATATCCCCTCTCGGTCTGTTCTCACCATTAGCGCCGAGAGGCACAAGAAAACAACTCTTCGCGAGGCGTTCGGGGGCGACCCTTCGGGAGCCCGTGGCGGCCACAAGTGGAGCCCGTATATCACATGCGACAATGGCAACTGTAAATGAGATTCCGGCGCAACAAGCAGCGGACGACCGCGCTCCAGACAAGAGCCCAAACGAGGCACCGCAATTCCCTCGGCTCTCAATCGAGGCGGGCCAAGTCGAGAGG